>OGKF01000001.1_pt1 | contig 280955 bp, 233 predicted proteins | sample 1572391 | NCBI WGS metagenome assembly OGKF01 (sample SAMEA2582095, study PRJEB24529) | metagenome | biome: Human gut stool | place: China | collected 2011
TTTTAAATGAGTGTGGAATTTACTTCTGCACTGGAATTTACTTTTTCAAGTTAGCCATTTAACGCAATTGCCTAATTCAAAATATTTTTATTATAGAATTTAGAGTTTAATTTCAATTGATAATCAAGTGCAGAACACCCAAATTCTTCTGCTAATGTTTTAGTATTTGAAAACAAATCTGTTCCTAAACCTAATCTATCCCCTTCAATACCGCATCCCAACGCAGATAATGTAGTTGGAAACATATCCATAGTTGTATACGTTCTTGCATCTCCAGTGTATTTCTTATCTGAATTTATAACATTTACATATGTACGCCTATCGTATCCATCAGGCATATCCTTAAAATAACTGCTATCCATACATAAATGATCTCCTGATAGTATAATTACTGTATCCTCATAAAAATCCTGCTGCTGTATCCATTCTACAAAAGAAGCAACCTGACGACTATTGCACGCCAGCACATTTGAATATTGCTGACCATACTGATTCTCACATAAATCACATACATAGCCGTCCGTAAAATGAGTATCTGTTGTTAACATAGTCAAATTAAACGGCTCACCTTTTGAAGCTAGTTCCGTGAGTGTGTCCTTAGCAAAATCAAATAGTTTCTCGTCCTCATACCCCCACCATTCAAAATAATCCGATGGTATCTTATGAGTCTTTATTGCCCAATTGTAATCATACACTTTAAAATCACCGTGCTCTTCAAAGTACTTTCCACGATTTGCAAATGACTTGTCTGAGCCAATCAGTAAGCAATTATTGTACCCATTCTGTTCAAGGATCTGTCCTGTTGAAAAAACTCCCGGAAGAAATTCTTCATCATCCGAACCATATGCGTTTACATCTGCGTTGAGTGGTACCCCGGAAGTCTGAGCTACAAGTCCTGCAGCAGTCCACGTGGTATTTCCAAGCGGATACGCTCCATTCAAATGTGTATCTGTTCCATTAAAGCATTCATTGTTTAAAGCCAAATCTGTAAGTTCAGAAATATAGTCAGTATCTTTTCCACCACCATTTTCTGTATCTGAATCAGATATTTCCATAGATTCCAAAAAGATATAAATAAGATTCTTTTTATGTTCAGGAAATGTTATTTTAGTCTTTGAAGGGTCCACATAATAAACATCATAAAGATTTGTCTTTGTCTGTGAAGCAACTGCATAATTATATAATCCATAATTTTTATTAAATTTAGCAAATACATTACCTATTGTACCAAAACTTATTATAACTATTATCAAACTGCTCGCCAAAAACCTATAGCCCCATTTTTGCTTCCTGATAAATATCGACAATAGTACAACAAATACTATAGCAAAAATTATTGAACTACCAATCTCAATAAATAAGTTTCTAAAATCTGACCAATTAGTTCCCCCTAAATCCGTAGTCATATGAAACAGCAGTTGCGATATTGATACATCTTCAAATTGATTTGAAAGATATTTATATCCCCATACTAAACCACTCGCCAGCATGAGCAGAATCGCCATTACTATCTGATGTATTACAAACCATACTATATTTATCGTTTGATTGGTTCTCTTTGACTTTTCCACTATTCTTATCATATTCCATATAAAAGTAAGAATAAGAGCTATAAAACATGGGATAACCAATTGCAGGAAATTTATGATATTTATATTTGCATTTATTGTATCAAATGCTGATTTTCCTGCTATAAGTTCAATCGGCTTTTGTAAATATTCCGTATTCCTAAAAACTGATGCCTCTTGATAATTCTGATACCCTATACTATCAACCAAACAATCCTTTTCCAAATCATACACAACTATATTCAACCCCTGTCTGTGTGTACAATAACTCTCACCATCAATTTTAATATCTGCCCAATTTCCAAGATATTGCCCTCCACTACATAAATTTATATTGTGACCATGAATTTTTTTCTTAAAATAAAGTGCTGCTTCATTGCTTGATTCCGTTTTAACGAGCTTTCCATCACTGATAACAGCATAGAAGCTTGATGCAATTCCTGTATCTCTAGGAGTACTATCTATTCCAATATCATTTAAGCACTGCTGAATTGAATCTGTAATTCCTAAAGAATAATCTGTGCATACTGCCATCAATATCAAATACTGTTTATCACAATATTTTTCAAGTAATTCTTCAATGGAATAGTCAGGAAGTTCATCATCAATCAAATCATATTTCACTGTACAATTATTCAAAATAATATCATTTGAAAATTTCTTTACAGTTATCCAATTCCATTTAATAGCCATTTTAATATTTTTAGTGTCTGTATATATATTCATCTCATCAAAAGTTTCGCCAGCAACGTATGGAACCTTTACAGTCGTATTATTCTTATCTGCCTTATGTCTTTCTAAATCCGAATCTGATGAATACTCCACTTCTGTCAGAGTATGCTTATCCATATCTTTGCCATACAAGCTATATTCTACCGAATAATTTGCTGGTAGCAACATTACAGCTATACACAATATTATTAATACAGCAAATATATAATTTACTATCCTCATAGTTTTCTCTCTTGTTATATCCATTATATATATACCTCTCATTCTTCCCATAATTTTGTACACTAAAAAGAGCATTCTGCCCACAAAATGCTCTATAATTATACTTGATTTTATATAAAATGTAAATTATTTTCTTAATATTTTCTTAACATTTCACTATGGTATAAGTTTGTTCACATATGGTATCTTTTGTAATAATTTAACTATAATTACAGATAATCCGTATGTCAAAAATATACCACCTATTCTCCAAGCAGTAGAAAACTCATTAATACTAAAAATATAGCATAGCACATATATAGGGTATTTATGTATCAAATATACTCCAAAACTCGCCTCCGATAATTGCATAATTGTAGAATTAAATTTTTCATAATTCTCCCATTTAAAATATTTGAATGCCGTAAAAATAGCCACCGCATATATCACTGTGGGAAAATTAGTATACCCTCTATACGTTGCATTAATTGAATTATCTCTAAACGACAAATATGCCGTAATTCCAAATTGAAAAAACAACGCTATAACACCAAATAAATATATTACTCTCCGCACTTTTAATTCCATCTGTGTGTTTGCAAGATAATATCCCAGCAATACGAAAATAATATATCCCCCACCCAATGGATTATTTAAACTTTGATTCCAATCAATTCCAATTATCGAAAACAGCACTGGTAATAAAGATCTGCTCAAGAACGTATAAAGAATCAAATATGTAAAAACTCCTTTTTTACCAATTCTTTTTTGTGATGGAATTATTCCCAAAACTGGGATACACAAATATACTGCAAATAAATCTATAAAAAAGTAATATATATTAAACGCTCTAACATTAAATATAACATTTATAAGTTTAATTGGACTTGATACATCAGACCATTTCAAACATTTTAATGCCAGAACACACCATACAATAGCAACCACACTCCAAAATAGAAACGGAATCATAGTCCTACTGAAACGTTTTTTTATAAATTCATATGTATTATATCTTTTACGATAATCCATAAGTGTTGCCCCTGTTAACATAAAAAACACAGGAACCGCAAAATAACATAAACAGTCTATAAACAGACTACTCAACCAGCTAACGCTATGATGAAATGTATATAATGAAGTACCATTCACATGCATTGTAACAACAGCAATGCATGACACTACATTTAATGCATCAAAATAACCAACTCTTTTTTTTGACATTATATTTTTGTCCTCTCTCTTTTATAACCTACAATGAATCAGCAAGCAATTTTTCTCTTTATCAGCTGCTTAACCATACTAAAATTGGTTTTCATAAGATTCCAATTGCAAATCAAATTTACCGCTAAAAAAATTCCTAAAATAATTATTCCATAGACAATTCCAGCACCTATTAATAGCATATAGCTTCCAGCCCAATGAATTTTATCATAAAATAAAATCATGCACAAAACAGCTGTTAATATGTTAACTATCATTATCCTATAACTGGAAATCACCGAAGTTTGTAATATTCTATGATTTGCATATATAATCATATCATTAGTACGATAAACCATAGCAACAATAGTTCCTATCAAAACACCATAAATTCCAAATTTATATACTGCTAAAAATGATACTATAAGATTTATTGCTGATTCTGCAATTGAACGTGACTGTGTCTTTTTAAAATGTCCAGCTATATTAATCAAATTATTAGATGCAAAACGAGCAATGCTAAGTAACTGGATAGTCAAAAATAAAACAGGCAAAAGCTTATCTATATAATTATAATCTGTCATATTCTTAGTGTACAGATTCATGAATGGAAGTGTTAATACTCCAATCACTGTAAATACATAATACCCAAAGACCGTAATATCCAGTTCAAACACTCTATATATGTGAATAAAATGTTCCTTTCCCTTATGATAATTCTGTCCCAAATAAAAAACCAGACCATTGTTTACTGTATTAAACAAATTAAGTACTGTAGAATATATATAATTATAGACGGTATATACACTTACAACCTTTAATCCTGAAAAAACAGATAATACCAATACATCTGTGTTTGAAAAAACCAAAGTTGAAATTTGATGAATTAATACAGAATTTTTTTGTGAAATTGCCGCTTCATTCGGTTCAACACTAAGATCTATCCAGCCATAATTTTTATGAATATATATTTCGAACAAAGCCATTTGCAGTACATTAAATGCAAAAAATACAACCTGAACTGCAAGGACCTGAAATCCGGCAATAATAAGTATTATTTTTCCAACATTTATCAACACATTAACAATTGTTGTAATATTAGTAACAATGTAGGATTTCCCTTCAGCCTGAAGTAATATTTTATATTTTCCCTGATACATAAAGTTGACAACATTTCCTAATCCTCCAAAGAAAATTAATGCCATAACCAAAAACGTATTAAGACTATTTTTTACTACAAATGGATATATTACAGAAAAAACAACCAACGCTGCAAAATAAAGCTTACTAGTTCTTTTATAATATTTATTAGTTGCTGATAAAATAGAATTTATATCTTTTTTCCCACCTTCAGCTATCGGTTGATATAATGCCTGTAACGATGCGGTACCTACTCCGGCTTCGAATAATCCAAGATATACCAATATCTGAGAAATTGAAGATAAAAGTCCATTCACCTCTGAACCATAATATTCAATAATAACCTTAGGAACAATAATTGCAAATACAACAGTTAAAGCTTGTCCTAAAATACCAAATACTATATTATAAATTCCTTTTTTTGCATTCATACCGGCCGCCCTTCTGATTTTAAATAAATAATTTTTTTACAAATTCTTTCATAAGCCTATTTCGATATATATGTCTTACTATAAACCATTGTTTAAGCTTAAGCTTTTTACTTGTCAAAGATTCTTTTGAAATATCTGTATATAATTGACTTTTCTCAAATTCCTCTATAAACGGATGTTTTAAATCATAATCAGCTCCTGCAAGATTCATAAATATGCCATTCATAAAGTACACAACATCTTTATACTTTTCGAATTTCTTTTCCGAATAATACGTTAACAAATAATCATAAATCTGTGTATAATCATGAATATATGACAATCTTGTCAATTTTAAAGCACTACCAACTGTTTCAACATTATACTTGTACAATGGTTGCGTTATATACTCGTAATTACTTGCATAATTGGCATATTCAAGATTAAATAACAAATCCTCACCCATTTTTATACTTTCTTTATATAAAATATTATTTGTTTTCACTACAGATGTTTTATAAATATTATTCCAAATCATATTGTTTTTCAACATTAAAAATGCATGGAGCAGGAAATTTTCATTTTCCTGCTCCTTCGGTAAATCACGTTTACAATAACTTAACTCACCATTATCCGTATAATAATCAAATAAATATATATCTTTATCCCATTTCTTTTTCATAAAATCTGAAATAGTCTCTACGCATATCATATCATCACTATCTACAAACATCAAATATTCGCCTGATGCATGATTAATTCCATAATTACGTGCCGAACTCACTCCACCATTTTCCTTATGGTATACATTTATCCTTTTGTCTATTTTTTCATAGCCACGACACAAATCCAGACTATTATCTATAGATCCATCGTCAACAATTATAATTTCAATTTCATCACTCTGAATCTGAAGTAAAGTTTTTAAACATGATTCTATATAATTCTCTCTGTTATACACAGGTACAATTATGGACAATTTCATTATATTCATCCCTCTTTATATCTGATTACTTTTGCAGGACAACCTCCAACAATTGCATTAGCAGGAACATCCTTAGTTACTATACTGCCAGCAGCAATAATTGCATTATTACCGATAGTTACACCTTTTAATATTACAGAATTTGCACCAATCCACACATTATCACCTATCTTGATTGGTGCAGAAACAAATCCACCATTGACAGTATCATGATCATGATCAACCATTACTACATTGTTCGCAATAATACAATTTACTCCAATCTCAATTTGTTTCAAGCACGTCACACTTACATTCTGATTCATAAAACAATGCTGTCCTATTATCATGCAACCGCTTTGTACACTTAGATAACAAAATCTTTTGCTTTCAAAATCATTTGCTATCTCAATTTTTCCACATTTAGTCACGACAATTTTTGTTTTAGAACCAAGATTAATTTGTTTTCCAGTGTTCAATCTATTTCCATACAGGATTTTATACGGAATCAACTTAATTGCTGAAATAGTATATTTAATTCTCTTCACTAATCCCATTTACTTCACCTGATTCTTTATTTTTATAAATAAAATATATTAAAAATCCCCATAACGTCCAAAATACAACCGTAGTTTCATTATTAACATATAATATTTCCGATACAAACATACTTGATGCAACAATTGTAATACATCCACTAAACAGTGCAATGCACTTCAGGATATCTTCATCTTTAATAAACTTATAATTTTTTAGAATATAAATCAATGATGATATCATAATAAGTAAAAACATTATTGTTCCTACAATTCCCTGAGAAGATAACAGGTCCATAAACATATTATGAAACGCGTCAAAAACGGCAAATCCATTGGTTAACATGTAGCAATTTGGAAGTTTTTCTCCTGCATACGTAACATTATTTCCAAAACTTATTCCAAAGATTGGACTTGTTTTAAAAAGTTCAAATGCATTATTCCAAAGATCAAATCTTCTGTTGCTTACATCTCCCTCCAATTCCTCTTGTCTTCCAATTTCTATTTTATTTTTATTATCTTCCTTGTCGTTATCAGACCCATGTGCATGATTCCAGCTCTCCACAGCTGCCACATAACCATTATATCCAGCCTTAATCCCCTGTTGTGCCCCCATTGCAACAGCAACAGCAATAATGGCAACTACAATAGCTGTCGTAATTTTTTTTCTTTTATTAAAAGTATACAGGAAGAAGAACAAAAGCATACTTATAATAACACAAATCATTCCAGTTCTTGAAGCAGAAAAGCTAATACTCATTAACTGAATAAGCATTGAGATAACCATACTAACTTTTATACACTTTTTTTGACTACTAAAGAAAAAATACAAGCTTATAATCAATGCTATTGTCGTTAATATGGCTCCATAATTAGGATCGGTATGAATCCCATACAACCTTCCCCAATAAGCTACACCAACAATAAATGTTTTTGATTCACTTATAATGCGATTAAAGCCATAGTTTGCAAAAAGCATTCCTATACCTATTATATTCATAATAGATGTTATAATCAGGATTTCCAATATAACAAACCTAAATTCTTTTGTTACAAATTTTTTATCTCTTTTCAAATCAAATAAATACAATAGCACAAATTGAAATGTCATCCATATTATTATTTTCATATTGTTTGTCACACCATATTTGAAATTAATAATACACGTAATTATAAACAGTGCCAAAAAAATTATATACATTTTTATAAATGGATATTGTATATATCTTTTTATTTGTAAAATTCTCCAAAAAACCGCTACAACTCCCAAAATCAAAACTAATACTGAAGTGACTTTTAATAAAGGTGTATCAAATAATAAACTATTTCCTGCACAAATTATATGAAAAATATATAAGTATTTAAACCACGTTATTATATTTTCCATTACAGTATCACATCTCTTCATTAATCAATTTCTCCTTCGCATCTTTATGCATAAATACATTTTAAAAATTAAAAATTTCTTTTATTGCATTGTTTTGTTGAACAACATCAAAACAATATTTACATTCTGACAAATTAAGCGAATCTCTGTCATAATAAATATTACTCAATATTGCCTCTGCCCACTTATCAGCCGATTCAGATATTGATAAAAACTTGCACCTTTCACTCAATGCAGTTTCTTTAGAAATCCTATCACTAATTATAACCTTTAGTCCGGATACCTGTGCTTCAATTGCTACAATAGGAAGTCCCTCGAACCTAGAAGGCAGAATAAAAATATCCATAGCCTGCATTAATTCATTTACATCTTTTCTTGATCCCATCAATCGTACAGCATTCTCTAGCTTTCTTTCTTTAACCCTTTTATTTATTTCATCAAAATCACTACCTGTACCTATCATCAGTACCATAGTTTTGGGATTCTTCCTATGCAATGCCTCTGCTATATCAACTACGAATTCTGAATTTTTCTGATAGGAAAATGCTCCAACCTGTCCAATTATAATACGATTTTCAAGATCTAACTCAACACGTTTTTTGTGTCTAATTTCTTCGCTGAATTTAAATCGTTCAACCTTAACCGCATTATTCATAATATGGAACTTCTGACTAGAAAGTACATTCTTGGGAAACATCCATTCTCCTGCAACATATGAACATGTATAGAAGTCGGTTGCACATCTTCCCACTATCAAATGCTTCATTATTGTGTGACAAAATGTTTTAATATATCTTACCGTCTTTGAATGTGAATTCACCCCTGAGCTATGACTGTGTACAACAATTTTCTTAACATCACATCTATGTGCAGCCAGCAAACCAAGACTATTAAAGGCCTCTGATATATTGAAATATGCAATATCATACTTTCCTTTTCGAATAATGGCTTTCATGGCACAATAATGGCTATAAGGGTGCTTTAAAGTCGGTATTTCCAAAAGTCCAACTCCTAATTTATCTAATCTGCTTTTCAATTCATTATCTATATGATTAGTTAAACAATCTATTTTAACATTATCATTTTTAATCTGATCAATAATATTGAGGATATAATTATCTATCCCACTATTCTTCCCATCTATAAGATATCCAATTAATATTTTTTTCATATTTATTTCCTGCTATCTATTTTCCTGCTAACTTCCAACATAACCTATACACTGGATACCCCATACCAAGAGCCATAACTGCAAATTTGTCTCTCTTAGGTGCTTTTGGATTTCCTAATACACAACCTTTATTCATCCTAATATATGATATCAGTTCTTTTTTTTCATTCTTATGCCCTTTTACATTTTGGAATTGATTAAGCGTACTAAACCTGGCATAAAGTTGTCGTCTTTGCACCGCAATCTTAAGCTGAGGATATTCCTTTAATACATCCTTTGCCATGATATCCGTCATTTCAAGAAGCTCTAACTTTTTCATATTAAATTCTTGATAAACAATTGACGAGCTTCTTAGCATATAAAAATACTGACTTTTATATCCACATGCAATTCTATCACACTCCATAAAAAACTTATATGTTGTAGCTATATCCTCGAACAATTTTCCTACTGGATAAGGAAATTTTCTGACCATCTCAGTCTCATATAATTTAGCCCAAGCTGATGTATTGATAACATCATCATACAGCATCCTCTCTAGGCATCGCTCTGTCGAAAGTTCTTCATCTCCACCATTTCCATATACGATATTTTTGCCATTTTCAAATACTACTGTATGTGTACATAGTGACATGCGAGTATGGTATTTCTCAATCAATGAATACAGATACTCTACATATGTATCTGTAACATAATCATCTGAATCGATAAATGTAATATATTCACCATTTGCTATCTCTGCCCCCTTATTTCTGGCATCAGACAAGCCGCCATTTTGTTTATGAACTACTACAATTCGATTATCTTTTTCTGCATATTTATCACAGATGTCGCCACAGTCATCAAGAGAACCATCATCTACAAGAATTATCTCCAAATTGTCATAAGTCTGACTACAAACAGACTCTATACATCTTGGCAAAAATTGTGCAACATTATATATTGGCAAAATAACACTTATTAAAGGTTTCATCCGTGTATACCTATCTTTCTCTCAAGAAATTTAGTTCCCTTTACTAACCAGTTCTGTTTTTCCATAAATTCAACCGGTATATTAATATACGTCAACTTATTTGTTTTAATCCATATATCAAGAAGTCTTTCACTTACAAACCCGAAAACCCTGGCATCATAAGCACTATAATCGGATATATCAAGTCTTTTTTCTAATTCAAACAATATATCAAACATCCACTCACAATAGCTGTCAAAAAGTTCTGATTTCATGATAAACATATTAAACCTGTGACCAATGGTACTTTTCATAGTCTCATCAAATGCCTTTACATAATCAGGATACTTTTCATCCAAAATTTGTCTTGTAACATCCAAATCCTGTGCATGATGTGCATGTACATACTGACTATAATTTGTTTCAATAAAATAATTTCTCGGGTTTGGCAAAATAATATCTGTCTTTTTAAGTAATTCTTCCAATTGTTGACGATTAAGAACTTTCTCTTCCTTGGTTCCCTTAGAACCCTTAACCATAAAATGCCGTCTATAATGAGCTAATCCTTTATAATCTGCTTTCAAATTCTTCCATGCCCAATATAATCCCGTCAATTCACAGTAATTAGTATTTTTATCTGAGATATTATCTCCTGTATCATCACCCTGATAACCTAAATCTGTTTTTCCTTTTTTCCCAACATGAACCGGTAAGTATATATCATCTGATGGCATCCAATATTTCTTATGTGTAGCCACAATTATTTTTATATCCATTCTTACTGTGCTCCTTCTTTCTTTATTACCGAAATAACTGTCTTAAATAAAATTTTTATATCAAGCCAAAGACTATTATGTTCAACATAATACATCTCCATTTTTTGACGTTCACCGCTTTCGTATGTGGCGTTATTTCTGGCATAAGCCTGCCAATACCCCGTCAATCCTGGCTTTACACTAAGAAGCTTTTCCACATCATCCCCATATATCTGTGTTTCCTTTTCCACTATAGGTCTCGGTCCAACTATAGAAATATCACCTTTTAAAATATTAAACAACTGCGGTAATTCGTCCAGGCTAAGTTTTCTAAGCACATTACCAATCTTTGTTATTCTAGGATCATTATCTATTTTAAATTCTGTTCTATACTGCTCTAGCTGCTCTGGTGTAAGAAGTTTTTCAAGATTTTTAACATTCATCTTCATGCTTCTAAACTTATAAACCTTAATCTTCTTTCCATGATATCCAACACGGATATGTCCATAGAAAATGTTCCCGCCATCTTCTCTTTTGACCAAAAATGATAAAAGCAAAAATATTGGTGAAAGCAGAATAATTCCCACCAATGAACCAGCTATATCTGTCAATCTTTTTATAAAATGATATATATGTTTCTTTTTCTGCCTGTAATCAATATTTGAAATATGAGCATACTCCAACGGTCTTTCCTGTTCTATTATTTCAAGTATTGCTTCTCTTTCCTGAGCGAGTGCCCCTTCATTTACTATTTCAAAACTTTTTGACCAGCATTTAACAATATACCATATAAATAAGCAAATTACTATTGTTGCAATTATCCAATAATTCATAATTACCTCGCTTTATTTAGTAAAAAATAATTTTAAAGATTTGACAATAATTCCTAAATCCATAAAAAGTGACCAATTATCCACATAATTTTCGTCAGATTGCTCCTTTGTAAAATGTTTTCTCTGAACCTGCCATAATCCTATCATTCCCGGTTTCATGCTCATTACATTTCTATTTTTGTGCGAATACTCCAAAAACTCCGGCAAAGTTGGGGCATTAACACCTACAACAGACATATTATCCCAAAGGATGTTCCACGCATTAGGCAAATTTTCCATACCCAATGCTTTAATAAATCTGCCCATAATTGTATATTGTGGTATACCATTCCCAGCACCGGCTTCAATGCCTTTTTTTCTCAAGGTTCTGAATCTCAGCATATAGAATCTTCGACCATTTTTGCCCACTCGAAGTGTCTGAACAATAACACTACCGGGATCTCCTTCTATAAATAAACCTATTGCCATAATAAAATACATTGGAATAAAAATCATCATTCCCACAATAGCACAAACTATGTCAAATATTCTCTTAATCGCAACATACCTGATTCTATAATGTCTTGACGAAAATGTTGCCACAGCAAAATTCCCAAGAAATTCCAATTCTCTATTACCATGAGCATAACTATACTCTTTTAATCTGACACGCACATTTTTTCCCATAGAGCGTATCTGACTAATCAATCCCTTATAATCAAGAGGCACTTCATCATCTACATGAAAAAATACCGTATCAATTTCAGATGTAGAAGCAATCTGTATCAGATTATCACAGTTTGCTACTACCTCAAGACCTTCTAATTCTTCACCAACAACATTTTTGTCTACAATAGCTAAATTCGAAATTCTAAAATACCAGTTACGAGTTTGTTTAATCTTATTCATAACATCAGAAACTTGATCATAAGTTGTAACAAGCATAATTTTTTCGTTAGATCCCGAACGATGATACGATTTCAAAATGAATCGTTTCAAAATCTGTCTTGTTATAATAACACATACTATACTTCCGCCAAAATATATAGCCATCTGAACTCGTGAATAATACCAGCTTGTCTGTGTAATAAAAAAATATCCAACAGTAAGAGCAATTATATATATCTCCATTTTCACCACATCAAACACTTCCTGTATCCAGTTGCGATATATTATTGATTCACGTGAAGGTATGAAAAAATAGACTATTATATAAAATATCAAAGATGTTGTAAACACTCCTAAATAATAATCTTGCGGATTATTTAGTCCTGTTCTAAAATTACCGAACTTTATATAATTTGCAACCAGATAAACTGCAAACATTGTTAATATGTCTGTAATAATTGCAATATATCTCACTAACGTTTGTTTAGAATCATGCATTCTTTTTTCTCCTTCTTTATACTCAAATCGGCAAACACACATAAAATAAACGGATTATACGCTATATCTAATAAATGGTGTTCCATAAATGAATGTAATGAAATAAATGCAATGGCAAAAACCATGGTCATACGACCGGCATAAGCAGCTCTTCGTGACACAATAATTAATATTGCCATTACAACCACAAATACTATAATACCATATTCCAATAGTATTCGTATATAGGAATCATCAAGAAAAAAATAATCCGGTCTTTCAACTACACTTTTTCCCCATCCTTTTTCCTCAATATATTTTCCAAATAGATTAAACCCATTTATTCCGAATCCCTTTTTTGAATTCTCAAGCCTGTCGCTCAGCTTTTCATTTATCCATAACCATTTTGCATTATTATTATCATATGCAACTGTCATAAATATATATATTGACGCAAACAGAATTGGTACAGCACTAAGCAATTTTATAAATATATTATCTTTTATTTTTTCTTTTTTTGTTTTGCATATAATATATCCTAATATAAACACAGAAAAAACAACCATGCAGATAAGGCTGGTTGATGCAATTGTCCATTTATATACCCAAAAAGCAATTATCATTATCATAAAAGGTTCTACAATATTAACTTTCCTATTATATAAACATATTGCGACCAACACTATATAAAAAATATGTGCAGCAAAATCTGTTGGATACACAGAGCCTAACGCAAACCTCATCTGTTCGTTTTTCCAGTATTGCAGATTCTCAATCATACCTAATTGACTACATACAAATGCAATCAACATAATAATGCTGTCTATAAGCAAATATACTTTCAAAATCTTATCAATAGATACATCCTTCGCTCCAACTATTAAGAATGCTAGCATAAACAAAAATGAATACATATCATTTTTAAAAGCACATATTAAAAATGACATTCCAATAATCAAAGCAAAAGCCGTCTCTGTTTTTGTATAAGTAAACTTCTTTATTCCCTTTACTATGACATATACCATAATAAGAAAATACGTAAACAATCCAAACCGTGATGGCCAAAAATCGGGTAACATTGTTGTTCCCCACATTGTAAATATTAATATTATTGCAAATATAACTAAATACGATACTTCCCACCAATCAGGTTGTATTTTTCTTGAATCCTTAAAGATAGAATTAAACATTATATAAATATACTCCAGAGTTCTCAAAATATCTGTAAAATTATAAACGCATTATCTGCTTTTTTCAAGATGTTACAATTTTATTAAGATAAAATTAATATTTAGTTTGTTTTACATTCTATTATTATTTTACCATATCATTATTTTATTTGCTATTGATTATTGCATATTGACTTCAGCCACTATTGTCAAATTCCATGCATTTGACAGTTTTTCTTTTGCAAAAATAAATATATTAGTAAAAGTCATGTAAATTCGGGCATTATGTTACACTTTCCCAAAATATGAAAATAAAACAAGCTATGAATAGTATAAACCATCCATAGCCTATTGCAAGTTTTATTTATTCTAGAACTTAAATGTATTCTCCAGTGTCTCCCACTTCTGATCCTTATCACTTAAATTGATTGGTGTGCCATCCTCAAGTGTGTATCCGCTTCCGTCGGCGCTTCCCGGATACTCTCCGACAAGCTGTGTCCACTCGATGCCGATTGCCGGATCATTCCATGCAAGTCCGCTCTCGTCTCCAAGGTGCCAGAAATCTGTTACCTTGTAGCAGAACTCTGCTACATCTGAGAGTACTAAAAATCCGTGTGCAAAACCCTCCGGGATAAGGAACTGCTTCTTGTTCTCTTCTGTAAGCTCTACTCCAAACCACTTGCCATATGTCTTTGAATCGCTTCTTAAGTCTACAGCCACATCAAATACTGAGCCTTTTACTGCACGCACAAGCTTTGCCTGTGGGTATTCCTTCTGGAAATGGAGTCCGCGGAGCACTCCCTTTGTTGAACAAGACTGATTATCCTGTACGAATACCCTGTCAATGCCTGCCTCCTGCATGTCCTTTGAATTGTATGTCTCCATAAAGTATCCACGGTTGTCTCCGTGTACTGTAGGCTCGATGATGCAAAGTCCTTCGATTCCACCTACGTTTTTCTGTACTTTAATCTGTCCCATGATTTCTATGTCCTTTCTAAAAGTTAATCTCCTGCAAATATCTGTGCAGCGCATCCTGCCATGTAGGGAGCGGCTTAAATCCATTCTCCACAAGCTTGTTCTTGTCCAGTCTGCTGTTAAACGGACGTGCTGCCTTTGACACACCATACTCTGCTGTGGTAACAGGTGCGACTGTAAGTCTGTCCTCAGAATACTCTGTATGACCAAGCTCCACTGCCTGCTTAAAGATTTCTTTTGTGAAATCATACCAGCTGATATATCCGCCCTCGTTCGTAGCGTGATAGTAACCGTATTTATCGGTCTCTATCATATCTACGAGCAGTCTCGAAAGGTCGAGTGTGTATGTCGGTGTACCAATCTGATCACTTACTACTGTGAGCTTGTCATGTGTCTTGCCAACATTCAGCATTGTCTTGATGAAGTTCTTGCCATTTACGCCAAATACCCACGCTATACGCACGATAAAGTACTTCTCAAGGGTATTTGCCACTGCAAGCTCTCCTTCGAGCTTTGTCTGCCCATATACGTTGAGCGGTGCATAGTCCTTGCAGTCAGGCTGCCATGGTGTGGTGCCCTGTCCGTCAAATACATAGTCTGTGCTGATATATACCATTTTGGCATCTATCTTCTTGCAGGCATCCGCGATATTCTGTGTGCCGTCTGCGTTGATTGCATGCACCTTTGCTTTTTTATCATCATCCTCGGCCAGATCTACTGCTGTCCATGCTGCACAGTGTACTACCACGTCAGGCTTAAGCTCTGTGATTGTTTTTTCCACTGCATCACGGTCTGTGATGTCAAGTGATACATACGGCATAGTTGTAACTGCTGTGCCATCATCTGCTCCGCTGTACTTTGGTGCTATATCTGTTCCGATTCCTTCGTAACCGCGTGCTGCAAGGTCGTTCATTACGTCGTGTCCGAGCTGACCTGCAACTCCTGTAACAAATACTTTCATTTTGGGTCTCCTTTTTACAAATATTCGTAAACAGGCCCAACATATATGCGCAATCCCGCATGCTTTAGGCATGCTTTCCCGCTGCTTACGCAGCTAAGATTGCTTATATACGTTGTTCCTGCTCTATTCTAGAGCCTCAAAGAATCAAAATGCGCTTATGTAAGCGAGCTTACAACACGCATTTCGATTCTTCAAGGTTTACGAATAGCAGTTATCTATTCGCGTACATCTTCTCGTAATAGTTCTGGTACTCTCCGCTAATGATTGTCTCCCACCACTCACGGTTGTCAAGGTACCATTTAATTGTCTTCTTGATGCCATCCTCAAACTTGGTCTCTGGGAGCCATCCGAGCTCGTTGTGAATTTTTGTTGGGTCGATTGCGTAACGCATATCATGGCCCTTACGGTCTCCTACGAATGTGATAAGGCTCTCCGGCTTATTGAGCTCCTTACAGATAATCTTTACGATTTCAAGGTTTGTCTTCTCATTGTGTCCACCTACGTTGTAAACCTCTCCTACACGTCCGTTGTGGATGATAAGGTCGATTGCCTTGCAGTGATCCTCTACATAGAGCCAGTCACGCACGTTCTCGCCTGTTCCGTATACCGGGAGTGGCTTATCATTAAGTGCATTTGCAATCATAAGTGGGATAAGCTTCTCCGGGAAATGGTATGGTCCGTAGTTGTTTGAGCAACGGCTGATTGTTACAGGAAGTCCATATGTGCGGTGGTAAGCAAGCACAAGTAAGTCTGCTGCTGCCTTTGATGATGAATATGGGCTTGATGTATGGATTGGTGTATCCTCATGGAAGAAAAGGTCAGGGCGGTCAAGTGGCAGATCTCCGTATACCTCATCTGTTGATACCTGGTGATATCTTTTAATACCATACTTGCGGCATGCGTCCATAAGTACTGATGTTCCGATGATATTTGTATCAAGGAATACCTGTGGGTTTTCGATTGAACGGTCAACGTGTGACTCGGCTGCGAAGTTTACAACCATATCAGGATGCTCTTCCTCAAATAATTTGTATACAGCGTCACGGTCTGTGATGCTCTCCTTTACGAAACGGAAGTTTGGATTGTCCATTACAGGCTCAAGTGTTGAGAGATTTCCTGCATATGTGAGACAGTCTAAGCATACGATACGGTAATCCGGATATTTGTTAAGCATGTGAAATACGAAGTTGCTTCCGATAAATCCTGCTCCACCTGTTACGATAATTGTCATTTTGATTTCCTCCTAGTATAATAATGGTGTAGTCAATCAAGACTACTTGGTTAATAAGTTTCTGTAAATCAGATAACAAAAGAAGGGATTCTTCCTTCATCAGATGTTATCCATAATAATTATCATGTCTGACGGTTCCTGATAGACACCAGATAAAACATAAGGTATTATCTCTTAGGATAGGACAAAGAATGTTCACCTCCTTGGGAAGTCACTTCTGTGACTGATACCTGCAATAAAGTCAATTAGTCCATTCGACAGGGTTTTATGTTTTAGCTGGTTGGGAGCCTGAAGGCCATACCCGAATAACACGCTAGGTTGTGTACCTGCCAGATTGGAAATGGATTCCTATCAGAAAGGGGCTATTGCTCATGTCAAACAAAGTTATTTTTAATCTTGATGAACTATTCATCTCTGTTGGTATTGATGTCGGTGCTGATTTCTCATGGATGTCTATAGCACTTCCAAACCAACAATTCGTAGGAAAACCTTACAAAATCCTACATAACAGTATTGATTCCCTTACAACCGCTGTTTCTAAAATAAAAGAAGCAGAAGAGTTGTATTCTTTGGAAAGTCGCATTTTCCTCGAATCCACGGGAATTTATCATTACCCACTCTTCTGCTATCTTCGTGATAAGGGTTTTAACTGCTCGGTTATTAATCCTATCATCACTAAGAATAGCACAAATATCAACATACGAAAAGTACATAATGATCGTTTTGATTCTAAAAAAGCTGCTTTGGTTGGTTTGAAACCTGATTTAAAGGTTTCACTTATGCCTTCAGATCTTGCTCTAAACTGCCGTAACCTATGCCGTGAATACTACGATTTAATGGATAATCGCAGTGCCTATGTGAATAAGCTTCAGGGTGAATTACGCATAGCGTTTCCACAGTATCTTGGCATCTTTTCCAAGGTTACTATCAACACTTCTCTTACATTATTGGAGACTTATACCTCTCCATCAGCTTTTCTTAAAGCAGACAAGCAAGAGATTATTGATATCATCAAATCCACAGCTCGATTTGGGCTTACATATGCTCAAAATAAGTATAATGCCATAATTCAGGCGGCAACTGATGCAAATCAGTTTGGTTACATCATAGACAGCAACATCAAGCGTATTCGCCTTTATATCAGCTTCATACGTAAATATGATGAAGAAATCAACAGCATTCTTGAATCACTCCACGAGCTTGTTGATGCTAATGAAGATTCTGACTTTGTCAAGCAGATTCATTTGATTGAAACTTTCAAAGGTGCTGGTTTCTTGTCTGCTGTATCCATTATGGGTGAGATCGGTGACTTTTCAGCATTTTCAAAGCCCAAACAACTTTTCGCTTATTTTGGTCTTGATCCAGCAGTAAAGCAATCCGGTAAATTTGAAGGCACCAAGGTTCAAATGTCTAAGCGTGGTTCTGCCATAGCTAGACGTGTTATTCACACGTTAACCTTACAAAGCATCAGTATCTCCCGTAATAGAGAAGCTAAAAATCCAGTTCTTCGTGAGTACTACCTCAAAAAATGTGACTCAAAACCAAAGCTCGTAGCAATGGGAGCTGTTTCACATAAGGTATGCAATATGATATTTGCAATACTCAGAGATAACAAACCATTCAAAATCATTGCTCCTCAGGAGCATATCAAACAATACAATTCTGCTAAATGCGACATAGCTGCATAAAATACTATGAACCCAATGAATCAATATCTTTCAAAAAACGATATTTTCACCAAGGGGAAAGTCCGCCCTTTTTTAGTCAGAAAATAAAATAGATTTTTTCTCATTTTACTATTGACATTTATTAGCTGGACTTAATATAACTGCTCGCGGTATTTTCCATCAAGTACATCCTTTAAGTACTGTCCGTACTGGTTCTTCTTTACGAGCTCATATGTCTTTAATACTTCATCCTTTGTAATCCAGCCGTTTAAGTAAGCGATTTCCTCAAGACATGCTATCTTACGGTGCTGATGTGTCTCTACTGTCTTGACAAAGTTTGTGGCATCTACAAGGCTCTCATGTGTTCCTGTATCAAGCCATGTGAAGCCCTGTCCTAAAAGCTCTACATTGAGTGCCTTTTTCTCGAGATAGATTCTGTTAAGGTCTGTTATCTCAAGCTCGCCTCTGGCTGATGGCTTAAGGTTCTTTGCGTACTCTACTACATTGTTGTCGTAGAAGTAAAGACCTGTGACACAGTAATTGCTCTTTGGATGCTCCGGCTTTTCCTCTATTGAAATAGCCTTTCCCTCTTTATCGAACTCTACGATACCGAATCTCTCAGGGTCATCTACATAGTAGCCAAATACTGTGGCGCCCTTACCGCTCTTAGCGTTTTCAACTGCTGCTCTTAGTCTCTTATTGAGTCCGTGTCCTGCGAAGATGTTGTCTCCGAGAACCATGGCTACTGTATCATCACCGATGAATTTCTCACCGATAACGAATGCCTGTGCCAGTCCGTCAGGGCTTGGCTGTACCTCGTAGGTGAGGTTGACACCAAACTGATGTCCGTCTCCTAAGAGCTCCTTGAATCTTGGTGTATCCTGTGGTGTTGAAATGATCAGAATATCTCTGATGCCTGCATTCATAAGCACTGACATAGGATAGTAGATCATTGGCTTGTCATAAATTGGAAGTAACTGCTTTGATGTTACCATTGTGAGTGGGTAAAGACGTGTGCCTGAACCTCCCGCTAATATAATACCTTTCATGTTGTTCTCCTTCAAACTGGAACTACGTACTGCATTTGATGCTTTCGGTCTGTAGAATACACTGACCTGATTCATCATTTACCTGCATTATAAAAGGTGCCCCAAGGGCACCTTCAAGTATTATTTTAAATTTTATGTATTTTGTCCAAAACAATTATTTCTTTGCAATAAAAACACCGGCATCTTTGGTTATTTTTAAGCCTTTATCAGTCTTTTCCTTTACAAATGCAACAAATTCCTTATATCTGTCCACAATGAAACGATTCTGATTTCCATGGCAGGAAAGCACATACTCCACAACCGGTTCATAATCCGTCACATAAAGCGAATCATCATACTGCAGCCAGCTGACATCTGAAAAATACTTTTGCAGCTGCTTTTTCCCATTTTCTTTTCCAAAATGATCATACAGTCTGTCAGCAGAAAGCTCAATCCTGTCATCAAACTCTTTCACCAACGAGCTTATCTCCTTCATATGCTCTGAACCATATGTACTGCATATAAAGATGCCCTCCGGCCTGAGCACACGATGTACCTCACTACACACCATATCCAGATTATCACAGTAAAACAGCACATGATTGGCTATAATACGGTCAAAGCTGTCATCCAGCTTATATATTTGATGAGCATCCCTTACCTCATATCTGAACTGGCTGCCATTATCCGATAGATTTCTGACGGCATCTCTTATCATGCCATATGATATATCCGTCAGCAATATATCCATATTTGCCGGTATGCGCTCAACATTCCGCGACCATAGAGATGCATCTCCGCACCCCAGTTCCAGCACACTATAGCCCGATTCAAATGCACATTGATTAAAAATCCACTCAAACCAGCTTACAGGGTTTAGAGAATAATCCCTGTGAAGATTAATACGCGCAGAGATATTTGACGCATCCTTGTATTGTTTCTTAAGCTTCTGCTCCATCTCATTCATATTGACCAGGTCAAGCATATGGCTCCAATCAGCGTCCGCTCCACGCTCTATGATATCAGAAGCATCCTTAAGAGCTGACTTCATCAGCTCCAGCTGCTCCATACGCTCCTCAATAAGCCCCATCTGCATATGAAAGGAGTCAAGTATTGTCTTGCTGTCGACCTCACGCAGAGTCATTTCCTTTATATCATCCAGCGAAAAACCAAGATACTTAAAAAACTGAATCTGTTGCAGCTTTGCAAAATCATTATCATTATAGAACCTGGCTCCCTTATCAGTGACATAGGACGGTTTGAAAATATTATGCTCATCATAATATCGCAGTGTCTTCTTTGTAATATGAGCCTTGTGGGCAAATTCTCCTGAGGAGTAGTAGCCGGGTAGTTTCATCGTTGCGTTGCCTTTCCTCTTATTTTCTTACTTTTATATCTAAGTATATCATAATTTTCTAATACAGGATTTATTAATATTTACTTATTTTCACTGTTTATGCTTGTTTTTCCGGAAAATGTACTTATAATTATATTATCACTATGTAACAAGGAGAATACAATGAAATACGATTATTTAGTAGTAGGTTCCGGTCTCTACGGAGCCATCTTCGCCCATGAGGCAAAGGCCAAGGGCAAATCAGTGCTTGTTGTGGACAAGCGTCCTAACATAGCAGGAAATGTCTACACCGAAAAGCAGGAGGGCATCAATGTTCACATGTACGGAGCCCACATATTCCACACCAATGATAAGAGGGTCTGGAACTACATCACACAGTTTGCTGAGTTCAACCGCTTCACAAACAGCCCTGTGGCAAACTACAAAGGTGAGCTTTACTCTATGCCATTTAACATGTACACCTTCAACAAGATGTGGGGTGTGGTGACACCTGAGGAGGCTACTACAAAGATTGAGGAGCAGAAAAAGGAAATCACCGGTGAGCCTAAAAATCTCGAGGAGCAGGCTATCTCACTCGTTGGCCGTGATATCTATGAGAAGCTCGTGAAGGGCTATACCGAGAAGCAGTGGGGCCGTGATTGTAAGGAGCTTCCGGCTTTCATCATCAAGCGTCTTCCTGTGAGACTTACCTTTGACAACAATTATTTCAATGCTCTTTACCAGGGTATTCCAATCGGTGGCTACACCAAGATGGTTGAGAATCTGCTCGACGGCATTGAGGTCAGACTGAATACCGACTACCTTGAGCACAAGGCTGAGCTTGATGCTCTTGCTGACAAGGTTGTATACACAGGTCCGATTGACGCATACTTTGGCTTTAAGCTAGGTACTTTGGAATACCGCTCAGTGCGCTTTGAGAATGAGACCCTCGATATTCCTAACTTCCAGGGCAATGCCGCTGTCAACTATACAGACCGCGAGACTCCATGGACACGTATCATCGAGCACAAGTGGTTCGAGTTCGGTAAGGATGAGGATGGCAATGATCTGCCAAAGACTATTATCAGCCGTGAGTACTCTTCTGAGTGGAAGGCCGGCGATGAGCCTTACTACCCTGTAAACGATGAGAAAAACGGAAAGCTCTACGCCAAGTATAAGGAGCTTGCCGATAAGGAGAACGGTGTTATATTCGGTGGCCGTCTCGGCGAGTACAAGTACTACGATATGGATACTACCATTGCTTCTGTACTTGATATGTGTGAGAAGGAGCTTGGCTAATAGTCAGGCTTCCCACAAAAGGCTTTGTTTATGTCATATTCAAAAGCGCCATGGCAATTTACCATGGCGCTTTTATTTACAATTTTTTTCCGGCCAGATTTATCTCAGCCGCAGGAATATGCTCCCTCAGGCACTCATATCCATACTCCTTCGAATATGCATATATAGCCGGAAGCTGTCTTGACAAAAAGAGTACCGGTGCTTCTGTCACAGAGTATGCGCCACAGTGCCCGAACTCAAGAACATCACCAAGTTCAAGCTTCTTAAGCTTCACCTCGCGTACCAGCACATCTGCCACTGTACAGAGGCTTCCGCAGAGTGTATAGTCTATGTCCGGCAGTTCTGTGAATTCCACACCGGTTCTTTCTTCATTTTCTGATACTTCACAACCATTGAATGTGTTTCCTATCGGACCTGCTGTTCCTTTTATTTGTCCCAATTTTTCACCAAAATATATTTCGTCAGCTCTATATATACTAATCGGTGGCACCTGCATTGCCATCCTCTGCCCGAAGTAATTCAGGTGGTGGATTCCTCCATCCAGAATCGCATAGTTGGCATCGCCTGTCGATTTTAAGTCCTTTACCTGTGTGTAATATTTACCGCATGAGGCTGCGAGGAATCGTCCCATCTCAATGCCAAGCGGATATTCCACAGCAAATTCTCTAAGCACCTCTGCTGCCTCATCAAGTGATTGTTTTTCCTTTTCCTGCCAGTCATCCTCAAAATACTCAACGCAAAGTCCCGGGCCATACTCTACAAGCTGTGGCTCAAAGCTGTATTTGTCCTTTAACATGGTCAGTGCAGACTTTATTTTTTCCAAGTCCTTATTTATTTTGCGAAGACTCTTCTGTGTGCCGGAATAGTAGTGGATGCCCATTACCGCAATGCCCTTAAACTCATCCGGATTCGAAATGATATATTCAATATCCTCAAGCGACATGCCAAACTGGTTGCCACTTGTCAGGCGCAGTATGACCTGTGCCTTCTTTTCGACCAATCCGGCTTCCTGCGCGCCTTCAGACATACATTCAAGCATCACCTCTGATATAAGCGTCGCATGTCTTATGCTTTCACAGGTCAGTATGCCGGCGCCATACGAAACGGCTCGCTCTATATCGCATTTTTCCTTCATCACTCCTGAATAGATGATGCATTCCGGCTTCACGCCAAGTGCTATACATATCTCAAGCTCTCCCGGGCTGCACACCTCCACATGGTCTAAGCCCGCCGGCAGCCTGTGAAGCAGAAACGGATTTGCCTTTATCGAAAAGCAAAGCGGTATCCTACGTCCTCCTTTACAATCAAGAGCAGCCCTTATCATGGCTGCTCTCTTCGCAAACTCGTCCGTATCAAATACATAGTACGGTGTCTGTCTCATATGCTTTATTCCTCCACAAGCTCTTTCACAAGCTTCTCGATTGCATCAACTGAGTTAAAATTCTCAGGAACCAGATCCTTTGGTCTGATTGTGATGTCAAACTCATCAGTCAGCTCCGATACGAGTGAAACTATATCAAATGACTCAAGAATTTTGTCATCGATGAGCTTTGTCTCCTTCTCAAAATCCACATCCGGTCTTAATTCCTCTAAAATCTCTAAAATTGTGTCTCTCATTTTACATTTCCTCCAGTTTTTTCATATCATATTTTCCGTTTGGAAGCTTAGGAAGCTGCTCCAGTTTCTTGATTTTCCTTGGCACCATAAAGCCCGGAAGCTCGTCTCTCAGTGCCAGCGCAAGGCTTCTCCTGTCACAGTCACCTGTGTAGAAAAGTATCAGCACCTCTTTTGCTTTATTATATATAACGCAACTTTCTGCGACTCCCTCGACCACATTGGCGGCATGCTCCACCTCGTCAAGCTCCACACGGTGTCCCATGTGCTTTATCTGGCGGTCCATACGTCCACAGAAATGAAGTATGCCGTCCTCATCGAGCCTTCCGTAATCCCCTGTGCGGTACATCCGCTCAGGATAAGCCCTGTTGAGTGGATTGAGTGTAAATGCCGCAGCTGTCCTCTCCGGATCATTATAATAACCCAGCGCCAGGATTGGTCCACATACGCATATCTCTCCCTGTTTTCCGACAGCCGGCTCATTTCCATGCTCATCTATCAGGAAAACCCTGTAATTGTCATAGGCTTTTCCTATAGGAAGCACCTCGTCATCTTCCACTGTATGATCCACGCTATAGTATGTGCATGATGCTGTGGCCTCTGTCGGTCCATACTGGTTCACAAAATGTGCTTCAGGCAGATTTTCCTGCCATTTTCTGAGTACCCTGCACGGCATCACTGAGCCTGAGAAGCAGATTTTTCTAAGACTCTTAAGCCCTACTTCCTCAAATGCTCCAAGCGAAGTGAGAATGGTAAATGCCGAAACACTCCAGCCGACACTGCTGACCTTCTTCTCATTCATGTAATCAAACAGGGCATTCGGCTCCATAAAGTACTCTTTCGGGATAATAGCTGTGCTGCAACCGGTCTTTAGCGGCAGATAAATGTCCCTGATTGCCGCAATATAATCAAGCGGTGACTGATTGCCCAGCACATCACTTTCCTCTATATGCATCACATCACAGTAAGCATTGATGTACGTCATAAGTGACAGATGCGATGTCATGACTCCCTTTGGATTGCCGGTGGAGCCTGACGTGTAGATGATGTACAACGGGTCTGTCATGGACATCTGCCTGCGGACTGCAGCGAGCATATCGTTCTCACTATCCGTCACAGCGTCTCCTGCTGATTCACTGATTTTACAATTACTATCAGCGCACGCCACCTGCTCGAAGCGCGATATATCCTCAGCAATAAATATCTGCGGTCTATCGAAACCTTCTGCCTTTGCCAGCTCATCCACTATGCTCTCCACATGCTCAAGGCTTTCCCTGTCAGCCACAATAGCCCTTGGACACAGATTTTCAAGTATTTTTTCAATTCTCTTGTCAGGAAGCGATGCATCAATCGGCGCATACGGTCTGCCTGCATATACCACACCCAGGAAGTATGCCGGTGTCACCATTTTCCTTCCGGCAAATACTGCAACAGGGGTTCTGTCCACTCCAAGCTGTTCTACCAGATATGCTCCTGTATTTCTTGCTATATCATACACCTGCGCAAACGTAATGCTGCATTCAGTATCCGAAAATGCAGGCTTGTCAGGGGATTTTTCTACTGTGGTCTCAAGCCACTCCAGTACGTTTTTCATCTTAGTCCTCTTTCATGCATTAATAAACGTTGCCGAAAAAATTATAGCACATAACATTCGAAAAAAATGTCATATGCTATCGAATTAAGAAATCTTAAGAAAGCCTTAATTTTTTTCTGTAGGTTTTTCTATATTTGATTCTCCTATTAAATATATCGGTCTGTCCTTTGCCTCGAGATATAGCTTCGACAGATAAAGTCCCAAAATGCCTATGCTAAGCAGTTGTATCCCACCTATAAAAAGTATGATAACAACGGTCGAAGCCCAGCCGGCTACCGGATCTCCGAATACAAGTCTCCTGATAATGATAAAGAGCATTGCAATTATTGCGACAATAAAGCTGAACACTCCGGCTATTGAAGCCATGTATAGCGGCGCGTTGGAAAATGCCACTATTCCGTCAAGGCTATACAAAAAGAGCTGCCAGAATGACCACTTTGTCTCACCTGCCACTCTGTTTACATTCTCAAACTCAAGCCACTTCACCTTAAAGCCTACCCAGCCAAACAATCCCTTTGAAAACCTGTTGTATTCCTTAAGCGAAAGCAGTGCATCCACGTATTTCCTGTTCATCAGCCTGTAGTCACGTGCCCCATCAACCATATTTGCCTTTGATATTCTGCTCATAAGCCTGTAAAATTTTCTGGCAAAAAAAGATCTAATCGCTGGTTCACCTTTGCGTGTCACTCGTCTTGTACCGACAGCATCATAACCCTCTTTATTAAGGACCTGATACATCTTCGGAAGCATTTCCGGGGGATCCTGAAGATCTGCATCCATTATTGCCACATATTCCCCCACCGCATGCTGCAAGCCTGCATACATGGCTGCCTCCTTGCCAAAATTGCGTGAAAAAGATATGTATTTTACACCAGAATCATTTGCGGCAAGCTCCTTTGCAACATCGAGTGTCCCGTCCATAGAGCCATCATCCACTATAATCAGTTCATAGGACAATCCCGCTGTCTCACTCTCTTGACTCATCTGATCAAACACCTGAGTTATTTTATTATAAAAAAGAGGCAGAGCCTCTTTCTCGTTAAAGCATGGTACCACAATGCTTATCTTATTTTTTTCCATACCAGCCACCCTGCATATAATATCAAATAAATAAAAAATCCGATTGCTGCTCCTGCCGTATTTGTCACAAAATCATCAAGCTGACAATATCCCCTGCCGGTAACCAGCTGCGTGTACTCAATTGCTGCGCTTATAAGAGCACCAACAGGTATTGTAAACCATCTCATCCAATTTTTAAAAACCAGTGGAAATAAAAGCCCAAATGGTATAAACAATACTATATTTTCTATAAAATAAGCGTGCATCTGAAGTGTCATGCCCCAATTGCTCCACAGCACCATATCGGCAACGCCGGTTCTGCTTCCCGGCTCCCTTGAATAATACACTATCATTATAAGCGTATACATATAGGCCACAAAGGTGCCGCAGAACAGCATATGCCAGATTTTGCCCACTATCTTTTTTCTTCTCTCATCTGCCTGTGATACCTCTCTCATCGTGAAAAGATATCGCAACAGACACACAAAAATATACATCGCAATGCAGATTAAAGCCAAATATACCGCTGACGGAAGATATTTGAACTTTTCCTGTATGTCTCTTATTATATAATCCTTTAAACTCAATGTCCTTTTTTATGCTCCTTGTAGGCACGAATGAACTCCAGCTGTCGTTCATCGTCCTTTTTCTGTTCGTCATCAGACATATGACTCACTTTAATAATTATACACAATATTATGCCAATTACAATAATACCGGCACATAATATAAAAATAATTAAGATTTCAGGCATAGACTATTTCCTCCGGCAGAATTTAATTACTATTCTCTCTACAGATTAAATTATATCCACTTAATTTATCTTAATTCACTCATTTATGAACCCTGATAGCAACAAAAGCTGCATGATATTCTCACACAGCTTTTGTATCTTACGTGTATTATCTTTGGCATTAACCTTTATTTTAATTTTGCAACGACCATATCCACATATTTCTGGCAGATTTCCTCGCTCTCTGCCTCAACCATGACACGGATAACAGGCTCTGTACCCGACTCACGCACAAGTATACGTCCTGTATCACCTAGCTCTGCAGTAACCTGGTCGACAGCCGCCTGAACCTCAGGATTGGCAAGTGCCTCAGCCTTGTCAGCTACGCGCACATTCTGAAGCACCTGTGGGTAGATACTAAGTCCCTCACAGAGCTGGCTCATTTTCTGTTTCCTAGCCATCATGACCTCCATCATCTTAAGGCTGGTAAGGATACCGTCGCCTGTTGATGCATACTTAGAGAAAATGATATGTCCTGACTGCTCTCCGCCGATGCGGCAGCCGTTCTGCTGCATGTACTCGTATACATATTTATCACCTACTGCAGTCTTTGCGTAGCCGATTCCCAGCTCATCAAGTGCCTTATAGAGTCCAAAGTTTGACATAACTGTTGTGACAACAGTATTGTTATCAAGCTTTCCTCTCTCTTTCATGTACTTTCCATATATGTAGAGAATATGGTCTCCTGTGATTACATTGCCCAGTTCATCTACACAGAGACATCTGTCTGCATCTCCATCGTATGCGAAGCCTACATCAAGACCATTGTCCACCACGTACTTCTGTAAGCCCTCAATATGTGTAGAGCCAGCATTATTGTTGATGTTTAGACCGTTTGGCTCATTGTTGATGACATAGCACTTTGCTCCGAGTGCCTCAAAAATAGACTTTGCCATGTTCCATGAGCTTCCGTTGGCACAGTCAAGACCTACCTTCATGCCCTTGAATGAGTATACACCAAGCGATATGAGGTATCCCATGTAACGGTTACGGCCTGCCACATAATCCACTGTACATCCGATTGCATCCTTATGTGCATAAGGCAACTCCTTCCACTCCTGACCAAACAGGCGTAGCTTGCCGTCTATATAGTCCTCGACAAGGAGAATTGTCTCCTCATCCATCTTCTCTCCATTGCTGTTGATAAGCTTGATTCCATTGTCATAGTATGGATTATGGCTTGCCGAAATCATGATACCACAGTCAAAATCATCGGTTCTTGCTACATATGCCACTGATGGAGTTGTGGTAACGTGTAATAGATATGCATCTGCTCCCGATGCTGTAAGTCCTGATACAAGTGAATACTCAAACATGTAGCTTGAACGTCTTGTATCCTTTCCTATTACTATCTTTGCCGGCTCATCGAGCTGCTTCTGCTTCTTAAGCTCTCCATAATACCAGCCTAAAAATCTACCAATCTGATATGCGTGTTCTGCTGTTAAATTGACATTAGCCTCACCACGGAAGCCGTCTGTTCCAAAGTATTTTCCCATTGTCGTCCCCTTGTTAATAAATTTTTCTTATATTATACACTTAATAAATGTGTTTGTGTAGTAAAACAGTATTATTTGTTAAATTATTCGACTTCATAAAATCAATTGTTTATTAATGTGATAAAATTGACATATTATGTAAATCAAAGCTACATAGATATCTTATGACACTCCATATAGTATCTCTTCTCATTCGCTTCTCCAATTGAGAATGTCTTTCTGGGCAGCACCCCGCCCGCATTTATTGCAGGGAACAATGTGCTCTTGTCTATCGACTGAAGAAAAATTCCACATCCCTTAGTCTCCTTAACCAGTCCGTGAAGTGCCTCATCACCATGGATATAGTCTATTTCCACATTGCCATGTGTCTCAAGATACTTATCTAAAATACCCTGGAGTATCTCAACCGGGAGGCGGTCACCTCTATTTGTGATATTAATTCCGGAATTCTTTATTGAGGTAGCGCCTGATTCAACATACTCAAATACTATCTCATCACCCTCAGCGCTCTCAAGTCCTTGTTTTGTGATTTCAGCTTCGAAAAACGACAGCATATCCTTTACATCAACATTTGTAAGCAGTCTGTGAATAGGCTTAAACTCAAGCGCCTCACTGTGCAGATTACAGATTTCCACAAGAGCATGCCTTGCAGGATGAGTTTTCAACTGCTCCTCTGTGAATTTTCCGGATTTTTTGATATTTTCCCAGCATGTCTTCGCTGTTGCAAGGGAATGGTTTCCATCACCTACTGCAAACAAAAAGCCTCCACAGCTTTCCTGTTTCGCTGCAAATGCCTCTGTCACCTGCTTTGCTGCCTCACCCTCGATAGCATAGCCGCGGATATGTCCGCCTCCCTGCATGAGCTCTGTATCGTAAAGCTTACGAAGAGTATCCCTGATGGCATACACATACTCGATTATTCCATGCTTTACAGCTGCTATATTTGCAGCATCTTCCTGTATAGCACCCTGGCATCCATCAATCTTTTGTCTGTCTATAGGATCATCAACAAGCAGCATAACGTGTGGCAGCTCAATAGCTGCATTCTCTCTTATTTTCACTCTCGGAGGTATACGTGAGATTACTGTTCCCTCTGTTGCTCTGATGAGAGTCTTCTTTTTCGGGTCGAAATCATAGTCATCCAGATCAATAAGTCCTACTATTCCAAGACGCACCCCTGACTCCGTAGTACGCTCAACAAGCACATAGCCATCTGCCACCACTTGCTTTAAGGTTCCATCTGTGAGATATGTCTCCATAGTGGTATTAATATATTTGATTCTCTCATCATCCGTCATTGAAGCATATTTTGTTTTTCTGCCGGTTTCTTTGTCATTTTTGACACCATCCCCTGACGAATTGCAATCATTCTCCTGTTTCGTAATTGTTCCCAGATATATCTCAGGAAACACAACATTAAGCGTTGATGGTGCATCAGCCACATGCTTTTCCACAGCATCCCAATAATCAGCCTGACTTGTGAACTGGTCACAGGCAATAACTGACCATTTTTCCATATCTATACAATCGTTTGGCAAAAGAATATTTGCCGGATTGAAACAATTTGACATATCAACAATTCTCCTTTAAATATACAAAATATATAACATAAATCCGCTATACTCTATAGTATAACGGATTTACTTTTATTTGCATATATTAAATTCCTTTTGTTGTTAGAATTCTTCCCACTGCATCATCTAATTTTTCTGCCGGTATCTCGCCACTGTTAACTGCAGACAACACTGCATTATAACTGCTCTCAAAGCCTGTTGAAACATAAAGCATGCTCATTCCTGCCTTAACAGCTGCCACAGCCGCCTCATCCTGTGTACATACCTTATTAAGAGATGCGTCTGATAAATCATCTGTAATCAAAAGGCCATTAAAACCCATGGTAGTTCTCATATAGTTTACGGCACCTGCTGATGTAGAGCATGGCGTGGTTTCCTCTCCTGTCACACTCTGACAAATCACATTTCCCATCATGACTGCCGGAACACCTGCTTCAATTGCCTTCTGATATGGCACAAAATCAGATGCCTCAAGATCCTCCAGCTTATCTGTCATCCAGAGCATTCCTGTCGCCGAATCTGTAGTAGCCTTTCCTTTTCCGGGAAAGCTCTTTGCTACAGAATTGATTCCTGCACCATTATAGCTGCTTACCTGTGCTGCAACACAGTCACCTACAGTCGCTGACTCGCTGCCAAATGCATATATATCGTTATCTGCATTATCACCATATGCTATATCTGCTGTCGGCCCAAAATTCATATTAAGGCCATTGGTAGCCATATATGAACCTATCTTTCCTGCACTGCTGCCCGCTGCGTCAGCATCTCCAAGCTGTGATGGTGCCTGCTGTGCCTCATATCCATTAGCTGAAGCAAGAGGAAGTCTTTCTCCACCTTCTTCATCAATTGCAAGAAACAGATTCACGCCCAGTCGCTCCTGCGAAAATGACTGCAGACTGCTCATCATCTTTGTAACTGCAGCCTCACCTGAGAAATTCTCCTGTCTGAAAACAAAACCACCAAGAGGATATGTACCAATAGCTGCCTTTGTCTTGTTACCGGCCTGAGTGAACTGTGATACACCTGTAATCTCCTCAGGTCTCGTAATGAATAGCTGGGCTACCTTTTCCTCCGTTGTCATAGAAGACAGCTTTGTCTTGACAGTATCTGACGGAGTAAATGCTGGTGCTGCCTGCTGTCCATCAGCTTGTACCTGCTGAGTTCCATTCGTCTCCTGAGTAGGATTCTGTGTCTCCTGCTGGCTTTCTGTTATTTTCTTATTCGCATTATTCCCCGGCATCACAAAATGCACTGCTCCAAATACCAGCACAACTATCAGTGCAATTACTTCTATTGTGATGAGGTACTTATCTCCATTTTGTCTGAAGTTCATATTTAATCCCCAAAATTTGTATTTGTTAAATCGTTATTAGGTCCGCTTACTTTTCCTGATAATGCACTGCTGTATTCGTTTACAGTTGCACTAGGAGTATAGCCTGTCTCACCTTCAAGGAACTGATGCACTCCTGTAGCCATGTCTGCAAGTGTAGTAGGCACCTCAACCCATGCGCCATCAACCTTTCCACCATAGAACACCTGTGGATATGCTGTTGAATCCTCTACTGTATAGTCTGCAAGATTTTTAAATACTGAAAGAATCTCATCAGTATTATAGTTAGTATTGACATGTCCAATCAGATCTGATACCATCTTAATCTTTGCCGCTGTATTCATCTGCTTAGCTGATTCAAAAACCTTGAACAGCACTGTTCTCTGTCTTTCAGCACGCTTATAGTCTCCTCCTGCTGTATAACGTATTCTGGAATACGCAACTGCCTGAGTTCCATCAAGAGTATATGTGCCGGCTGAATCAATATGGGATGAGCTTGTTCCACGAACCTTATTGACCTCATCAATATATCCGTTTATCACCTTTGCCTCAGAAGCATCGATATCCTGTACTATACCTCCAACCTCATCTATAATCTCACCGACTGTATTGAAATTGACTGTAACATAATTCTTTATGTCTAAGTCCAGATTTTTGTTAAGTGTATCCACTGCAAGCTCCGGTCCGCCAAACGCATGTGCATGTGTCACCTTCTGGTATCCATGACCATCAATATTCATCATACAGTCTCTGAAAATAGATACCATACGGATTTTCTTAGCATCATGATCAACCCTGACTACCATAATGGAATCGGAACGTGTTCCTTTATCAAGCTGATCTGAGCGGCTGTCAACACCAAATAACGCAAATTCCTCTATACCTGATTTGTCTGTAGTGCTGTCATCCTCAGCCTGAGTATCAGCTTTTGTCTTAACTGCCTCTGTACCCGGCTTTATGCCTTTAGCTTCTTTATTCTTAACATTACTGCTGTTAATCTTTACAAGTATTATCGCTATAATAGCAATAAGTACAATCATTACTGCCGTAATAATTATATTTTTCTTTTTTTTCATCTGCACTATTCTCCGTCATTCATATGTGTCTGTGCCTGTTACTTTTCGTCCTCATCTCTGCCATAATAATTGCCATAGTAATTACCATAATAGTTTCCATAGTAATGACCATACTTAGACTCCTCAAACCTGCACTTATTGAGCACAGCTCCAAGAATCTTTACTCCCGAGTCCTCAAGTGTACGCTTTGTATTAATGATTGCACGGCTGCTTGTAACATTCTGGGCAGCAACTATTACTGCTCCGTCTACATTCTTTCCAACTACGGCCGCATCAATCGCAGCTCCTGTAGGAGGAGTATCGACAAGCACATAGTCAAAGTTCTTCTCTCCAAACTCGATAAGCTCTTTAAACTCCTCTGTCTCAAGAAGCTCTGTAGGATTTGGTACCTCATGTCCTGCAAAGAGAATAAACACTCCTTTGATGTTTGTCGCATATACTACTTTGTCCAAAGATACCTGACCTGAGAGATAATGTGAGAGTCCGTATATCTTTCCACCGCTCTCCACTTTCGCTCTGAGTCGTCCTACAAGGACTGACTTACGCATATCGGTATCTACTACAAGGACTGACTTCTTAGAGTCCGCCATCGAACGAGCCAGATCCATAACTACGGTTGTCTTTCCTTCATTTGGCACGCTGCTGGTAAAGAGGATGGACTTCACGCCCTTTCCACTGAAACTGATGCTTGTTTTAAGAGCTCGAAGAGACTCCTTCATTGTATAGCTCTGGTCTTTTATCTGATTAATAACTATTGTTTCCATTAAACTGCCCTCTTCTTACTCTTGCTATCGTCTGATTTAGATGATTGAGTTTTCTTCTTTTTTCTTCTCTTTGTCTTGGCTCCATCATACTCTGTCTCATCAACAGGAAGTGATGCAAGCACCTTGAGGCCTGTTCTGGTCTCCATATCATCTGCATTGGAAATTGTATCGTCAAGCATGTATCCAAGTACAACTATGCCGGTAGCAAGAAACAGTCCGAGTACAGCTCCTATAACTGTATTCTTAAGGATATTATTATTCACCGGTGTCTTTGAAGCATATGCTGTCTGGATAATCTTTGGCTGTGACTGATCCATATTGTCAGCGATATACTGTGATGAAACCTTTGCAATCTCATCTGCCACTGTCTTTGAAGCTTCCAAATCAGTGTCTGTAACTACAATCTTGAGCACACGTGTATCTGTCGGATTCTCTATTGAAACCCTCTTGCTAAGCTGCTCGTATGTCTCGTCCATATCCAGATTGTCGATTACCTGTGATAAAACTGTCCTGCCTGTGATAACGTACTCATAGTCGTTTGTCAGACTCGAGCCTACCTGAATATCAGCAAGACTGGTGATAGATGTTGACTTGGTCAGTACATACATCTCTGCAGATGCCTCATACTCCGGTACAAAAGTAATCTTGGAGTATAATCCAAATACTGCTGCAAGAAGCACCATTGATGCCACAAGTGCCTTCCAGTGCTTCACTAATTCGTGAAACAGCGCTACTAAATCGATTTCAATTTCCTGATCTCTTATTGGTTCGTTGTTTTCCATTTTCCTACCCTTTACAAATTGTAACATTATTTTTCGGTTTAATCCTATGTTATATTACTACACTTCATTTCTTTTGTCTATTTTTAGAAGTCACAAAAAAAATATTAAGAATATGTCATATTTTGTAAATAATTATGCAATATAATAGAAAAGTGCCGTTTCCGGCACTTTTCTTTGTTGTATTTTCATTTGCTATATTTTATTTGTTCCTGTTCTATTGTTGCTGTTCTAGTTCTGCTGTGGCTGTTCTGATGGTTCAGTCGGTGCCACCGGCTGTGGTTGTGGTTTTGAATTTACTGTAACAGTTATTGAACTGCTTGCGCTATTCCAGCCTGCCATTTCACCTGCTATAGCTGTAATCTGTACGCTACCAGCCCTGTAAATGGTCACATTTCCGGCGCCATCTACTGACGCAATCGAAGGATCACTTGACTGGTAAGAAAGCGCTGCTCCGTTTGAAGCACTTGCTCCGAGAGAAAATGGTGCATCTCCCTCTGTTACAGTTTTATTACCGCAACCTATTGTCACAGATGGTGTCTGGTTTGGCTGTGGCTTTGCATTTACAGTGATTGTAATTGTCTTGCTGCCGGCCTTATAGCTTGTAGTAGCCTCAGACTTGACAGTGATTGTTGCAGTTCCGACACCTGCTATCGTCACATTACCGTTCTCATCCACTCTCACTACACCCTCATTATCACTTGAGTATGTGAGCTTTGCATTATCCTCTGCTGTTACACCGAGGTTGAATGCAGCATCACCCTCTGTCACATTATAAGTGTCAGCTCCACCAAAACTCTGGGCTTTGCCGGCCACCTTGTCAACACCACCATATACAATTACTTTTTCATCTAATGTTACATTCTCATATAGCTTCTTTGCAGCTGAATAAGGCATATTTATGCAGCCATGGCTGCCGCTGTATAGGTAGATATTTCCACCGAAAGTACTTCTCCACGAAGCATCATGGAACCCAATTCCACCATTGAATGGTATAAAGAAATTAACCCATGACTTATATCCGTCTCCCCTTAAGTATCTATCCTTATCTCTTGAGAAAATAGAATACACTCCGGTAGGTGTTCCGTGTCCTTTTGAAATACATCCTGTAACACACTGACTTGATACAACAAGCTCTCCATTCTTGTATACATATACCATCTGGTTGGTAAGATCCACTTCACAGTAATTGCCACCATATGTGACATATTCACCTGTTTCTTCTTCCTTTGCCTCACTGTAAACTGCTTCCACTGTTGCAGACTTTTTATTGTTTATTGCCTCAGCAATCGCCTCATACAGCTTGTTTCCATCTACAGTCTGTCCTGATGATGCTACAGGCACATTTATTATACTTCCGCCTGTTGTCTTAAACTGTCCTGTTTTCTTCTTTGACACATCATGCTTTTTTGCAAGCTCTGTACAGTATGTAGCCATATTCTCACCATCAAGCGAAACTGACAACCCGTCATTGCCCACTATAAGCCACTGAGCTATCTGATCCTTTCCTACAGCCTCTGTAGCAGCTTCACCTGTTGCCGGTGTGAAATTACATGTCACCGTCACATCAAGATATGCATTGGCTTCTTTTAATGCCTTCTTTACCTGCTCGCTGTCCGCAGCCTTTTCTCCATCAACATATCCTGTTGCAGATGTAAGCTCTACCTTATCCTTCAGCTCCTTTACAGCGCTTGTCAGATTTGCAGCTGCATTGTCATATACAGGTGCATCTCCCGATACACCGTCAACACCCTCAAATTGTCCTGCATCTGCATTGTAGGCTATTGTAGCACGATATGGCACAATTGATCTTATATCAAAGGTCTGTGTGTCTGTCGCAGTCTTCTTTTGTTCGCCATCATTTGCGTCTGTATCCGTATCACTCTGAGCCGTTGCATCAGACTGTGACTGCGTTTTTGCAGTGATATAAGAGTCTACAAGAGCCGTCTCCAGCTCATCAGACTTATCCATTTTAAAAATCTTCACCTGCTTTTCCGGCTCCTTATCCTTATTGGCCGCATTTATCAGTTCCTGAAGATTTGCTTTGTCATTATACTTAAGCCCTAAATCCTCTGCTGTCATATCAAATGATGTATCGTCAAGCTTCACTGATATCTTATACTTGCCTACTGCAGTCTTTATGGCTTTCTTTGCCTCGTCAGCAGTCATTCCACCTACATCAACTGATGCAAGCTTGTACTTTTCAGGGAATGTCTTATATGCTTTCTTTCCACAGCCTGACATTCCCAACGCCATAAGCACACATGCCAAAACTACCAGGAGTTTTATACTTTTCTTCTTCATCTTTGTCCTCTTTATCTTAATCTTAATTTTTATATTATTCTCACAGCACCATATTTTATCACTTTCTTATATATGCCTCAAGTGAGATTTGTCACATATTTTCCGATTATTTAAACATATTATTCATCATTATGATAACAAAAAGCTTCCTAATGACGCACAATATGTAACAGGCGTATAAAATAGTTCTGATAAACCTTATCGCTCATATGCATTTTATTCAACATACAAAATACTTTATAATTCTTATTTACACATTTATACATATCTGTATTCTTTTTTTCGATTTGACTGACAAACAGCTTCATCCTTTTTCTAAGCTGTTTTTTATCAGTGTTTCTAATCAGGCAAAGCTGCAAATAATCGTTGATAAATTTGCTTGTTTTATCAAACCACAGCTGCTTTCCGCCTATACTAAAGTGCTCCGCATCCCGGCCTGCCTCAATCAGCCTCATGATAACCTTCTCATAATGGTCAAGCCTCTTCAGTGAGCTTTCTATCGAAACGCTCTGATTTACGTCACCGACTCTATACTCATAAAGTGCCTTATCATATGCATAGATACTTTTGGCATATGCCATTGGGATTATTGAAAACTCCTGATCCTCGTAAAATACCCCCTCAGAGAGTGTCAGTCCTGTATTTCTATAAAACTGCGTATTATATATCACCCCATGCAGACTCAGCCCCCACCAGAAATCATACAGATGCTCATCCACATATCCTGCATTATATGGTCCACCATTTTTTGTTATATACTTATCGTCGTACGGATACTCATCAGTATTTTCTCTCTGCAGCACATATGACCTGTAGCTCATCAGCACTGCATCTGCGAAATTCTCATGTTTATTTTCATTATCTTTAAGATAACAAATAGTTTCTTTCAACACATCAGTGTTTACCCAATCATCAGCGTCTACTACCTTAAAATAGCTTCCTTTTATTATTTTTACTCCTTCATTAATTGCCGAGCCATGACCACCATTTTCTTTATTCAGTATCCGGTACACGTCAGGATATTTATTTACATATTTTTGTGCAATCTCCACACTATTATCGGTAGAGCCGTCATTCACAACAATAATGTCCAGCATATTTAAAAGAGAGTTATCATCAATAATAAACGATGATAACCCTTTATCCAAAAACTTTGCCGCATTATATGTCGGTATTATTATTGATAGTATCTTTTTATTTTCTGTTTCCATATCCTATCTAATTCCTGTTTCTATATGTTAATTTCCACTTATATCGCTGTCTGTCACCATATTTGACAATGGTAGTCAGTATTATTTTCTGTATAGTCTGTCTGCTCTGCCAACCCTTTTGGCAAGCTCAAGCAGCTTTGCAAATTGATTCTCGTAAAAGCTGTTGCTCACATGCAGCTTATTAAACAGCCGAAATACTTTATATTTACGCTGTACTGCCTCATACATAAGTGCACTTTTTTGAGCAAGCTTCATGTTAAACTGCTCTACTATCGCTCTTCCGGATTGTCTGTCGGTATTTTTTATCAAAGCTATTTGATAATAGCTTGTGATTATGCCCGACGTCTTTCTGATAAAGTGTTCCTTTCCACCCTGTGGCATTTTTGCAAAGCTCTTCTCTGCCTCAAGTACATTAAATATAACCTGCTCCAAATCCGGAAGACGCTTCACCTGACTCGCTGCTGAAACACTTTGATTTACATCTCCAACCCTGTATACATACAACTCTTCCTGAATAAATCTGACAGTTTTTGCATACGAAAACGGAACGGTTGCATACTCCTGGTCTTCGTAAAATACATGCTCTGTGAGCTTATATCCAAGTGCTTTATAGAACCCTGTGTTATATATCACTCCGTGAAATGATAGACCATCATATACATCATCCCACATATTTACTATATCCTTTAAATTGTACTCTCTTGTAAAATCAGGCACACTCACATCTGCCGGTCTGTACTCATCCTTTGATATGTCATAATACCTGAAGCTTTGTATCACCGCATCCGAATCTACATGCTCGAGATATTCAACCAGGTGCTTTAGCGCAAGCGTATCTACCCAGTCATCTGCATCGACCACCTTTAAATACTTTCCTCTCACATGCTCCACGCCTGTGTTGATTGCAGAACCGTGTCCACCATTTGTTTTATTTACTATGACAAAGGTATCCGGATACCAGTCCACAAATTTCTGCGCCACTTCAACACTTTTGTCAGGTGTGCCGTCATTTACGACTATCACCTCAAGCTTATCGAGTATAGCCTTGTCAATATCTATTTCCTCAAAGCGGCCCTCTGTTGCCATTTTACAGTTGTGCTGTGCTGTCTGTGCATCTGTATCCCTGCATACCAGAAATGACGACAGGCCCTTATTCAGAAACTTTTCTGCATTATATGTTGGTATTATGATTGATAATATTTTACTCATTAACTGTTCTATCCGTCCTGATTACTATTATTAAAAAGGGTATTGCATACTCATTAACGCCTATTCATGAAATTAATTACCACGCAGTCTGCTATAGACCCATGCTGCCATCGGAAATATCTTAAAGCCTGTTTTTCTAAGCATCCAGACGCTCTTCCTGTTGCACGCCTGGTACACTCCCGGGTGCTCCTCACGCAGCATCTCGTCAAACTTCTTCATCTGCTCAACGTTCCTTGTATCATTGCCCTTTGCCAGAAATATCTGGTACTCATCATCGACTGCCTCGGCTATGCCGCGCTCAAGGTACTGCTTCTTGTAGGTCTGCAGATTGCCGTGCACGTTGTTGTACTCAAACAGTGCATCAAGCACCTTAAGGTGCTGGTCATGACGCTTGATCATCATCTTTATGTCCACGCTCTGGCCACTCCTTCCAAGTCTGTACTGATACAGCGGCAGTGGTGAAAACGTGATGCTTGTGCAGTATGGTATAGGGTAGAGTATATACTCCTGGTCCTCGTAGAAGCAGTGCTCATCCACACGAATATCATTCTTCTGCAATACATCAGTACGGATGGTCATGGAATGTATAGTGATCAGCGGGTCCATGACTGCCTCAGCAAAGCCCCACTCCCTGTTGTAGTGATAAGAGTTGGACACTGCCTTTCTGCGCTTTGTGACCTTCTTTGTCCTATCATCCACCAGGTTGAAGTCATTGGATATGACATCCGAGTGCGTGTGCTTCAAAAGCTGTATAAACTGTGGCAGAAGGCTCTTGTCCAGCCAGTCATCACCATCCACCACCTTGAAATACTTTCCTGTTGCGCGCGGTATCGCATAGTTGATGGTAGATCCATGGCCTCCGTTCTCCTTAGAGAGTACCTTGAAGCTGTATGGATATTTCTGCTCGTAGGTATGTGCCAGGCTGGCTGTGGAATCTGTGGAACCATCATCCACTATGAGTATCTCCAGACTTCTGAGCACAGACAAATCTATAAACGAGTCAAGACAGTTCTTTATATACTTTTCAACATTGTAAGCCGGAACGACTATGGTTAAAAGCTTCTCCATATATGTTTCTCCATGTATACCTGTTTCCTTGTGTACTACTCTCCGAGTCCATCCTTGATGTACTGTATAAGGTGTTCAAGCGCCTCGCTCTCATCCTCGCCATTGCAGATAAGCTCTATCTCATCGCCTGACTTTATGCATGCTCCAAGCACTGAAAGTACACTCTTTGCATTAGCTACATTTTTCTCGTCATATATAAATGTTACCTTTGATTTAAATTTCATTGCCTCTTTGCAGAGATTGCCGGCCGGACGTAAATGTAATCCGGTAGGATTCTTGATTATTATTTTTTGTGCTACCACTTTTATTACCTCTTTTCGGTTATATATCTATCAATGTGATGAACTGTCAGAGCCGTTATTTCCGGTGTTTCCTGACGATGTGCTGCCCGATGACGATGAACCGCCTGTGCCGGTGTCGCCTGATGTTGTACCGCCTGTTGTTGAGCCCGAGGCTGTTCCTGTACCATCAGTTCCCGTTGTGCCGCCTCCGTCACCTTCCCTTCCGATAACTATCTGAACCTTTATCTCGCCCCATGTGTACTTGGTCTCATCCAGATTTGGCTTTACCGTCACTGTATGTGTACCTGTACCAAGGCCTGTCACATCAATTTTACCCTTCAGTGTAGTTCCCGAAAGTGTATCTATATCAGACTTGGTGCCGCTTACTATGACACTGCTCTTATCTGTTACAAATGTAAGCGTATATCCCTCTTCCAGTCCGTCATATGTGATATTGGAACTGTTCAGCGTCATGGTTGAAGTCGCATTTGTCTCAATCTTTATATCTATACTGAGCTTTGCCTTGGATGAGTTCACTATAAAAACTCCATCCGGCAGATATCCTGTCAGGTCAACAGATGTACTTATATCGTCTGTTGCGCCCGATATATCGATTGGTCCCACATCTATAGATGTGATATTGTTCAATGCTTCTGCATTACCCTTGAGCATTACAGACTCCTCTGACAGTTCTACTCCAAGCACGCTCTTTCCTCCTGCCGGTGAGCCTGTCGTAGTACACTTGATAGGCACCTCCTTGGTACTTAGGACATCAACTGTCACTGCTATAGACTGATATTGGCTGTCCACATCAAGCTTTGATATATCTATCTCATCGCCATTATCATCAATCAGAGTGAGATCACCGCGATCAGTTATCTGATTATCTGATATTATGGTATTGTCATCGACCTTTATATTTACATTGGCCGATGCTATAGTTGAAACAATGGACTCAGGACCTCCGATCTTTACTACCTTTGGATTTGCCTGTGGCTTGTTTCCCAGTGCTTTCGCACCTGAGAGACTTCCATCCAATGATACCTTTACCTCAAACTGCTTCTGCATATATTTTTCAACCGAAAGCGGGAGCATATGGTCTCCACCGTTGAAGGTAATCGAATGTCTGTACTTGGTGCATCCAATATCTACCTTTACGCTTGCCTTATTCGTATCATCCTTATCTACTATGATATTTGCAAGGTCGACATTTGCGTAAAAATCAGAATCATCAAGCTCGTTCAGATAGCTTCTCTTGCCTGATACCGAAAAGCTGATGGTCTTTTCCGAATCCTTGATGGTAGGCCATAGCCCCTTGTCAACAACCGAATCACGGCCTGTGACGGTGACTGTTGTGGTAAATGTCTTTGTCTTGACCGGGTCATTGAGATTGTAGACCACAAGCCAGAGTATAAATGCAAATGCTATCGCAAGTATTTTAAAGCCTATATTATTTGTGAAGGTTTTTAGAAGCTTCTTTCCCATTCTTAAACCTCCTTTTAATTAATTCAAATTTACCCGGCTCCCTATGTCTGTTCTGCAGAAGCTTAAGCTGTGTGCGTAGATGATCGGCATCTATATCGTGCTCAATCTGCCCCTTGTATGCTGTAGAAACTGATCCTGTCTCCTCTGAAACTATGATAGTAAGCGAATCACTTACCTCGCTGACTCCGACCGCTGCACGGTGTCTGGTTCCCAAATCCTTCGAGAGTGACAGGCTGTCTGATAGCGGAAGGTAACATGTAGCTGACACCACACGGTTGCCACGCACGATAACCGCTCCGTCATGAAGCGGTGTATTTTTCTCAAAAATATTGATGAGGAGCTGACTTGTAAGTATGGCATCCACATCTATTCCTGTTCTGATATACTCTCCCAGATTTATCTCATCCTCCATGACTATTAGCGCTCCTGTCTTTACTCTGCCCATCGCAAAGCATGCACGCACCAGCTCATCAATTGTCTTGTCAGAGAATTTCTCAATCTCGCCTCTGCCGGTATTGAAGAAATCACCCAAAAAGGTCTTTCCACCAATATTCTCCAAGGCATTTCGAAGCTCCGGCTGAAAAATAACAACAAGCGCCACGAGACCTATATTAAAGAGTTTCTCAGCAAGCCACAGTATTGTATCCATCTGGAACAATGCTGCAACAAGCACAAACAACAGTATGATAATAAGGCCCTTGAACAGATTCCATGCCCTCGTGGTCTTTATCCACAAAAGTATATGATAGAAGAGCACTGAAATAATAAGTATCTCTATAATGTCTATCACACCGATTTTGATGCCCGGCACATTTGTGAATGTAAGGAACTGATCCTTGAAGCGTATCAATACACCACTCACATTATCCATAGCGCCCTCCTTTCTCTTATACTATGTAACTATTTGTCATCCTCAAATATATTTTCGTCTATTTCGAGATCTTTTGCAATAGCCTCTTTGCTGATATTTTCCTGATTATGTCTCTGAATCTTCTTTCCAAGGCTTCCTGTATTGCCAAAGTGCTTTACAACCTTTTCCTCCTTGGCAATCATCTTCTTTGGAACTGCCTTGACGTAATAATAATATTCATCATCCTCAAACTGTACATTTTCTGTACGTGCATAGTCAAGATTCATAAATATAAACTGTATGACAACACCTGCAAAAATAGCTGCTACAGTGCTGAGCACAAGCCAGATTATCTTCTCCGGCAGTCCGAGCACCAGATAAGCAACAACAAGTGCAACCAACTGTACGAGTCCTCCTGCTATGGTAGCAACAGTCCATGAATTGTTGATTTTCAATCGTCTGACCTGATACACCACCAGTGTGGTGATAACAAAGATTGCCATAACTATAAACATCTCTTTGTTGTCAAGAAGCTGTCCCATTGTCACATTGAGTTTTGTAGTGCTCTGCCCCTTTTTATCTACCACCTCTGCAAGCGCTGATGCATTCTGTCTGATTCCGTCAAGGAAATAGTACAGCAGTGTGCCACATATTATTGCAACAACCGAATAAGCTCTTCTTAAAAGACCTGCTGCAACCGGCACAACAGATGGTATGTGAAGCTGAAAGCATATAGGTGTAAGTATCACAAGCATGCCATCCTTCGGTGCAAAACGAAAATAGACAAAATACAGTACTAAAAAAAGTACAAATGTGATAGCAAAAACCTCTATAGACAGCGCATACATATCTAAAAGTATCATAATCGAAGCAATCCAAAGTATTGCATTCACCGGAAGCAGTGCACACACAAGCGCTAAAAGCAGTGCCACAAGCATCGAGCTGATTTTCGCCATATATCCGATATTCAAATCTATTGTTATAAATGCGATAAATGCAACGGCAAATCTCACAACCGGAAGTATAAAGTGCTCATACTCACCGCAAAATTTGACTGCCTTATCCTTAATTTCCAGTAACTTGTTCATAAAGCCTCCCTAACGCTTAATCTTTTCCTCACGGGAATATATTCTGCCCACTGCCTTCAGGTGATTTGCGTATTTGCGCACTTCTCTTCTGCCGGCCTTATATCTTGCAGTATACACCACAATTGTGACAAAAATGTAAACCGCCATAAATGCAATATACAGTATGCCTATTGTGACACCCATTGCCTTAAAATCAAGCTTATTGATTCTATCCAAAAGCTCTGCTGCATTGACAGCAACCCACATCACAACAAGCCCTGCAAATGCGAATGTACCTGTAAAGAAGCTTTTTAAGCCCTCTTTCCATATATAGTCCCATCCGTAATAGCTTGCGGACTGCTTCTGCACACGGCTGTCATCGCTTTTGCTGTCACATAGAGCAATATTAAACAGTTCCCTTACTTTTTCTTCGTTTATCATAAATCATCCTCTTACCTGTTACTTGATATATCTCATACGGTTTTTGTCATCCTGCTGCCACAGCTGCCTATCCTGGCTCTTTGGTGTGTCAAGGGCACTGCGTAGTGTGTTTGTGAGCTTAGTCTTGCACTCATCACAAAATCTACCTGTACGTATCATCCTGCCACAGTTCTCGCATGGTATACCATATGATGAATCCGGTGAAAACGAAAGCCTTTCCTCACGTATCCACCTATTTATCTGCTTCATGGATGTATCCGTCTCCTTGGCCACTGTCTCAACCGGCACATTTGGATTATCCTCAACAAATCTCTTTACTATATCAAATTTCTCATCCATTTTTTTCTGGCAGTTCGGGCAGTACTGCTCATCTGACAGTACATTAAATATTCTGCCACAGCCCTTGCAATTAGATATTCTCATCTGATAAAACCCTCCTAACTTCCCTGTCCTATGCAAATACACAGCACATATACACGGCCGGGACATTTCTTTGCTATCTCGTGCCCAATCGACTCCGCCGTACTGCCTGTAGTATATATATCATCTACTATTAGTATTTGGTCATATTGTACAATACTATCCGCCACTTGAAAAGCCCCCTCTAGACAATTTCTGCGTTCAACATACCCCATTGTCTTGAGTGGACTGGTATTTTTCACTCTGCGCACAAGCCCTTTTGCCATCCTTATGCCTGTTTTTTCAGACAATGCCTTTGCAAAACACTCTGCCTGATTGTAGCCTCTCTGGCGCATTTTTTTACGGTGCATCGGCACCGGAATAATAACATCTATCCCACATCTCTGTATCCAGTCCGAATATCTTTCCACTGCTGTTTGTGCAAAATAAGCCGCATACTCACGTCTGTTTGAATACTTGAACCTGTACATGGTCTGCTTTATGCTGCCCTTGTATGCAAAAAGCGCCTTGCCCTGCCTGTAGCTGTCATCCTCCCGCATCTGCCTGTGATGCTCGAGTGCCCGTGCGCAGTCGTCACAATACTCTCTTCGCTCAGACAAAACCGGCTTCCCGCAGCGCATACACTGCGGCTGCTCAACCGGAAAGAGCTTTTCACAGCATCTGCTGTGTATATATCTCTCAACCGGACCAATTATACCATCACATACCGGACAGCGCGGTGGAAATACCAGATTGATTACACCTCTCCCAATATCCTTTATTTTGTTCACTAATCCCCCTGACTGTAATATCCCCATTTGTAACAATATTAACAAAAAAGCGACAATACATTCCTGCAATGCAGGGACATATCATCGCCCTCACGGCTGCCTGTTATAAAACGTATATTCTAGAATTCTTCATCTCTCTTGCCTGCAAGGAACTCTACATACTTTCCTGTACCGATAGCAACACATGTCATAGGCTGCTCTGCAGTCATTGTATTGATGCCGGTCTTTTCCTCGATAAGCTCCTCAAGACCTCTGAGCAGCGAACCGCCTCCTGTAAGCACGATTCCTCTGTCTGCGACATCGGCTGCAAGCTCCGGTGGAGTCTTTTCAAGCACTGAGTGCACTGCCTCAACTATCTGAAGAGTTGCCTCACGAAGTGCTTCCTCTGTCTCCTCTGAGCTGACTGTAATAGTCCTTGGAAGTCCTGTTACAAGGTTTCTTCCTCTTACCTCAATTGTCTCCGGCTGTGGGAGAGGGTAGCATGTACCAATCTTGATTTTGATATCCTCAGCTGTTCTCTCTCCGATGAGAAGGTTATGCTTCTTTCTCATGTATCTGACAATTGCCTCATCAAAATCATCTCCGGCTATCTTGATAGATGTGCTGACTACCGAACCACCGAGTGAGATAACTGCTATATCTGATGTACCGCCTCCGATATCTACTATCATATTTCCGCATGGCTTTGAAATATCAATACCTGCACCGATTGCAGCTGCGATCGGCTCCTCGATAATCTTAACATCTCTGGCTCCTGCTGCAAATGTAGCATCCTCAACGGCCTTCTTCTCAACCTCTGTAACACCACTTGGCACACATACGCTCACGAGCGGCTTTCTGAAGCTCTTCTTACCAAGTGCCTTCTGGATGAAGTGCTTGATCATCTTCTCTGTAACTGTATAATCTGAGATAACACCCTGACGCAGCGGTCTGACTGCAACGATATTACCCGGTGTCCTTCCGAGCATGAGGCGTGCTTCCTCTCCGATTGCCTTAATCTTGTTGGTGTCCCTGTCAAAGGCTACTACTGAAGGCTCCTTTAACACAACACCCTTTCCTTTTATATAAACAAGTATACTTGCTGTTCCTAAATCGATTCCGATATCTGATCCGACCATTTTAATAGCCCCTTTCCTGCCATATCTTTAAATTTACACATACACTCTCTTATTATATACAATAAATCCCATTTTTCAAACTTTTTTTTTGAAAAAGGTCATATTTAATAAAATTTTAAAGTTTATCCTTGTCTTTTTCCAGATATGGTTTCAAAAACCGGCCTGTATATGACTGTTTTACCTCGCATATTTCCTCAGGTGTGCCCTGCGCTATGACTGTTCCGCCGCCGTCTCCGCCCTCAGGTCCCATATCTATGATATAGTCAGCTGTCTTTATCACGTCGAGGTTGTGCTCGATAACAACTACAGTATTGCCTCCGTCTGAGAGCCTGCGCAGTATCTCCACAAGCTTGTGTACATCTGCAAAGTGCAGTCCTGTGGTAGGCTCATCAAGTATATATATGGTCTTTCCGGTGCTCTTTCTGCTAAGCTCTGTGGCAAGCTTGATACGCTGCGCCTCACCACCCGAAAGCTCTGTGGACGGCTGTCCCAGCTTCACATAGGATAGTCCGACATCATAGAGCGACTGGATTTTGTTCTGGATCTTTGGCACATTTTTGAAAAACTCAAGTGCCTCCTCCACTGTCATATCAAGAACATCGTATATGCTCTTGCCCTTGTACTTTACATCGAGTGTCTCCCTGTTATATCGTTTGCCTCCGCAGACCTCACACGGCACATATACATCAGGCAGGAAATGCATCTCTATCTTAAGGATTCCATCGCCGCCGCAGGCCTCACACCGACCGCCCTTTACATTGAAACTGAAACGGCCCTTTTTATAGCCCTTTGCCTTGGCATCGGGTGTTGATGCAAACAGGTCTCTTATCATGTCAAACACACCTGTATATGTGGCAGGATTAGAGCGGGGTGTACGGCCTATCGGTGACTGGTCGATGTCTATGACCTTGTCAAGCTGTTCAAGACCATCTATACCGTCGTGGTCACCTGCGATACACCTGGCTCTGTTTAAGGATTTGGCCAGATGCTTGTAAAGTATCTCATTGGTCAACGAGCTCTTTCCCGAGCCCGACACGCCTGTAACACAGGTCATGATACCAAGAGGTATCTGCACATCAATATTTTTCAGGTTATTCTCCCTGGCTCCTCTTATCGTGATATATCCGCTTGGCTTGCGCCTCTCCTGTGGCACCGGTATCTTTATTTTACCACTCAGATATGCTCCTGTGAGTGATTTTTTGCACTTTATGATGTCCTTTAACGAGCCTGCTGCCACTATCTCCCCACCGTGCGAGCCGGCTCCCGGCCCTACATCCACGATATAATCCGCTGCACGCATGGTATCCTCATCATGCTCCACAACTATGAGCGTATTTCCCAGATTTTTAAGATTCATAAGTGCACCAAGCAGCTTGTCGTTATCCCTCTGATGCAGTCCGATACTTGGCTCATCAAGTATATATGCCACACCTACAAGCCCTGAGCCTATCTGCGTGGCAAGCCTGATTCGCTGGGCTTCCCCTCCTGAAAGGCTTGCCGTGCCACGGGTAAGGGTGAGGTAATCAAGGCCGACCTGCTGCAAAAAGCCAACTCTCGCACGGATTTCCTTTAGTATCTGGTCTCCTATATAGTGCTGCTGCTCTGTAAGCTCTATATCAGCAAGGAACTTCACAAGCTCCTTCACAGACATGGAGGTCATCTCATATATGTTCTTGTCCGCAACCGTAACGGCAAGTGACGACGGCTTAAGTCTCTGCCCCTTACAGCTCGTACACGGAGTAATGCGCATAAACTGCTCATACTCTGCCTTTGCCGTATCAGAAAAGGTCTCCTTGTATCGGCGCTCAACATTGTCCACAAGGCCGTTCCATACAAGGTCATAGACACCTTCGCCTCTCTGACCCTTGTATCTGACCTTGAGCACCCTGCCATCTCCACCGTAAAAAAGCAGTTTTTTCATATCTGCAGATAAATCATCAATCGGTGTGTCGAGAGGAAGCCCATAGCCCTCATGCAGCGCACGAAGTGTCGCATAGGTATAGCTCTTTGGGTCTGTACATGACTGCCAGCCCATCACTTGTATGGCGCCCTCTGATATTGAAAGCGATGAGTCAGGCACCATAAGCTGCGGGTCAAACTCCATCTTGTAGCCGAGTCCGTAGCAGGTCGGGCATGCTCCGAACGGATTGTTGAAGGAGAAGCTTCTCGGCTCAACCTCATCTATGCTTATGCCACAGTCAGGGCACGCAAAATTCTGGGAAAAGGTCATCTGTTCGCCATCCACAATATCAACTATTGCATTGCCCTCTGTCAGTTCAAATACATTTTCAAGTGAATCAGTAAGCCTCTTCTCTATGCCCGGCTTTACAACCAAACGGTCTACAACAATATCAATATTGTGCTTTATATTTTTCTCCATCGGGATATCCTCGGAGAGCTCATACATGCTGCCATCTACAATCACACGCACGTATCCGCTCTTTTTGGCTCTCTCGAACAGCTTCTGGTGCTCACCCTTGCGGCCTCTGACCACCGGTGCAAGAAGCTGGATACGGGTGCGCTCAGGCAGCGCCATAACAGTATCCACCATCTGGTCTATCGTCTGCTTTGTAATGGCACGCCCGCACTTCGGACAGTGTGGTATTCCAATTCTGGCATAAAGCAATCTGAAGTAATCATATATCTCTGTGACCGTTCCGACAGTTGAACGTGGGTTCTTGTTGGTGGATTTCTGGTCAATGGAAATGGCAGGCGGAAGTCCCTCTATAGACTCCACATTCGGCTTCTCCATCTGTCCTAAAAACTGACGCGCATACGATGAAAGTGACTCCATGTACCTGCGCTGCCCCTCAGCATATATGGTATCAAATGCCAGCGATGACTTGCCGGAGCCTGAAAGCCCTGTAAAAACAACAAACTCATCTCTCGGGATGTCAAGACTGACGCACTTTAGATTGTGTTCGCTGGCACCTCGTATTTTTATGTATTTTCTTTCTTTTTTTGCCATAATTTGTGTTCCTCCAAATTGCTTCCGGATGTTATAAGCTTTTATTTTACGTCTCTCAATGTGTTTTTAAGCATAATAAGCTTATCCCTGTACTCAGCAGCCGCCTCGAAATTGAGCTCTGCCGCTGCTTTTTTCATCTTTTTCTCTATATCTGCAATATGCTTCTCAAGCTCTTTTTTGCTCATTGACTCCGGATCTTTGTCAAGAGCATTCTCATCGGCCGCTACCTTCTTTGAGATAGCTATGAGATCACGCACGGATTTCTGTATAGTCTGTGGCGTAATGCCGTGAGCCTCATTGTACTCTTCCTGTACCTTTCTACGACGCTTTGTCTCGTCAATTGCGACACGCATGGAGTCTGTAATCTTGTCAGCGTACATGATAACATGGCCCTCACTGTTACGTGCGGCACGTCCTATCGTCTGTATAAGTGAGGTCTCTGAGCGAAGGAAACCTTCCTTATCCGCATCGAGTATGGCAACAAGTGTAATCTCCGGGATATCAAGACCCTCCCTGAGTAGATTGATGCCGACGAGCACGTCAAATACGTCAAGACGCAGGTCACGTATTATCTCCGCTCTCTCAAGTGTATCTATATCTGAATGCAGGTACTTTACCCTGATGCCAAGCTCTGCCATATAGTTCGTGAGATCCTCAGCCATACGCTTTGTGAGTGTGGTGATAAGCACCTTGTGATGGTTTGCAGTCTCCTTATTGACCTCTGACACAAGGTCATCAATCTGTCCCTCAACAGGGCGCACTGATATCTCAGGATCCAAAAGTCCCGTCGGTCTGATAATCTGCTCCGCACGAAGCAGCTCATGCTCATTCTCATACTTATTAGGAGTGGCTGAGACAAAGAGCATCTGGTCTATTTTACCCTCGAACTCCTCAAAATTGAGAGGTCTGTTGTCAAGGGCCGAGGGCAGTCTGAAGCCATAATCAACAAGAGTGGTCTTTCTGGAGCGGTCACCCGCATACATACCGCCTATCTGTGGAATCGTGATATGTGACTCATCCACGATTATGAGAAAATCATCCGGGAAGAAATCTATGAGTGTCATAGGAGGCTCCCCCGGCTTTGCAAAGTTCAGATGCCTCGTATAGTTCTCAATTCCTGAGCAGAAGCCTGTCTCCCTCATCATCTCTATGTCAAAATTGGTCCTCTCTGCTATTCGCTGAGCCTCTATGAGCTTGTCCTCGCCTTTAAAATACTTCACACGCTCATCAAGCTCTTTCTCTATATTGAGGCAGGCCTCATTTATCTTCTCCTGCGAAACTACATAGTGGGATGCAGGGAAAATCATCGTGTGCTCAAGCGAGCACTTTACCTCGCCGGTCAGCACATCAACCTCTACTATCCGATCTATCTCATCACCGAAAAACTCAACCCTGATTGCTGTATCATCGGCATTTGCCGGAAATATATCAAGCACATCACCATGCACTCTGAATGTGCCTCGGTGAAAATCCATATCATTCCTGGTGTACTGTAAATCTATGAGAGACCTCGCGAGATCATCCCTGTCCCTCTCCTGCCCCGGGCGCAGCGAAATACTCATGCCTGTCCACTCATCAGGACTTCCAAGTCCGTATATGCAGGAAACAGATGCCACGACAATGACATCCTTTCGCTCTGTGAGCGCTGCCGTGGCTGAAAGCCTGAGCTTATCTATCTCATCATTTACAGAGGAATCCTTGGCTATGTACGTATCAGACTGCGGCACATAAGCCTCAGGCTGGTAATAGTCGTAGTAGGAGACAAAGTACTCTACTGCATTTTCGGGGAAAAACTCCTTCATCTCACCATAGAGCTGCCCCGCCAGTGTCTTATTGTGCGATATGATAAGTGTAGGCTTATTGAGCTGCTGTATGACATTGGCCATGGTAAAAGTCTTGCCGGAGCCGGTAACTCCAAGTAAGGTTTCAAACTGGTTGCCCTCCTTAAAGCCCTTCACAAGCTGCTCTATCGCCTGTGGCTGGTCGCCGGTCGGCTTGTATTTTGAATGCAGTTTAAATTCCATAACGCACGCTTCCTCCAAAAAAATCTTAAATACTGCTTTTGTAAAATTATAAAAAGACAAAGTCAATCATTTATAGTATGCACTTACGTGCTTTATTTTACTACAAAAAATCGACTTTGTCCACAATTTTAGAACATTCGTTCTTGTTTATCTATTTTATGTTACTGTTCACGCCTAACAGTGTGACCAGCAACGATTACAGCCATTTAAAATTTATTTCACACGTCCACAGCACTGCTTATATTTCTTGCCACTGCCACATGGACATGGGTCATTCGGATATACCTTGGCTGCTGCACGGCGCTTTGGTGCATTCTGTGCTGACTCATCCTTGTTTGTGCCCGAAATCTTTGCAACCTGCTCTCGCTCAACCTTCTGCTCAACCTGTACATGATACAGCAGTCTGACTGTATCCTCCTGGATAGCCGAAATCATGTCGTCAAACATATCAAAGCCTGCCATCTTGTACTCTACGATTGGATCTTTCTGTCCATAAGCCTGTAAACCGATTCCCTGACGAAGCTGTGCCATATCATCGATGTGATCCATCCACTTTCTGTCGATTACACGAAGAAGCACGACACGCTCAATCTCTCTGAACTGCTCAGGCTCAGGGAATTCTGTCTCCTTCTGCTCATAAAGCATGACGGCCTTTTCCTTTAAGTACTGCTTAAGCTGCTTTGCATTCTTGATTGACTCAATATCCTCTTTTGTAATCGGATCAAGAGGAATGACCGGAAGCACAAGCTCGTTGAGCTCTACAAGATCCCAGTCAGCTCTGTCAATTTCCTCGGAAATACATCTGTCAACAGACTTCTCAACCTGCTCCTGAACCATCTTAAGGATAGCATCACGCATGTTGTCACCGTTAAGCACCTTCATACGCTCGCTGTAGATAATCTCTCTCTGGTCATTGTCCACCTGGTCATACTCGAGAAGATTTTTACGAATACCAAAGTTGTTGGCCTCAATTTTCTCCTGAGCCTTCTCGATAGCAGATGTGAGCATCTTATGCTGGATCTGCTCGCCCTCCGGTACTCCGAGCGCATTGAAAACGCCCATCAGACGCTCTGAACCGAAAAGTCTCATGAGGTCGTCCTCAAGTGAGATGAAGAACTGTGACTCACCCGGATCTCCCTGACGTCCTGCACGTCCACGGAGCTGATTGTCTATACGTCTTGACTCATGGCGTTCTGTACCGATAATCTTAAGACCTCCGGCAGCCTTTGCCTCATCGTCAAGCTTAATATCGGTACCACGGCCTGCCATGTTGGTTGCTATTGTAACTGCACCGTGCTGTCCTGCAAGTGCAACAATCTCTGCCTCTTTCTCATGGAACTTGGCATTTAATACTGTGTGAGGGATTCCCTCTCTCTTGAGCATGCCGCTCAAAAGCTCTGATGTCTCGATGGTGATTGTACCTACAAGAACAGGCTGTCCCTTTTCATGTGCCTCTTTAACCGCATCCACAACTGCCTTGAACTTTTCCTTTTTGGTAGCGTATACAGCATCCTGCAAATCAATACGCGCTACCGGCTTATTTGTAGGTATCTCGACAACATCCATGCCATAGATATCACGGAACTCTTTTTCCTCTGTGAGAGCTGTACCTGTCATACCGGCCTTCTTGTCAAACTTATTGAAGAAGTTCTGGAATGTGATTGTGGCAAGGGTCTTGCTCTCTCTCTTAACCTTTACATGCTCCTTTGCCTCGATAGCCTGATGCAGTCCGTCCGAATAACGGCGTCCAGGCATGATACGTCCGGTAAACTCATCTACGATAAGCACCTCATCATCCTTTACCACATAGTCCTGATCTTTGAACATGAGGTTGTGCGCACGAAGCGCAAGTATGATATTGTGCTGGATTTCAAGATTCTCCGGATCTGCAAGGTTCTCGATATGGAAGAACTGTTCTACCTTTTTCACACCATCCTGCGTAAGGTTTACAACCTTGTCCTTCTCATTTACGATGAAATCACCGGTCTCGTCCTGGACAATGCCCATGATGGCATCCATCTTTGAATACTCAGGAACATCCTCACCACGCTTCATCTGTGTAGCCAGGATATCGCATGCCTCGTAAAGTCTTGTCGACTTGCCACTCTGTCCTGAAATGATAAGAGGTGTACGTGCCTCATCGATAAGCACTGAATCGACCTCATCGATGATAGCATAGTGGAGACCTCTCTGAACAAGCTGCTCCTTGTAGATAACCATATTGTCACGCAGGTAATCAAATCCAAGCTCATTGTTTGTGATATATGTAATATCACAGCCGTAAGCCTCCCTGCGCTCGTCATTGTCCATGCCGCCAAGTACTACGCCGACCTTAAGTCCTAAGAACTCATGAACCTGCCCCATCCACTCAGCATCACGCTTTGCAAGGTAATCATTGACTGTGACAATACACACACCCTTGCCCTCAAGTGCATTAAGGTATGCAGGAAGTGTAGAAACAAGTGTCTTACCTTCACCGGTTCGCATCTCTGCAATACGTCCCTGATGCAAAATAATACCACCGATTATCTGTACTCTATAATGTTCCATGCCAAGCACACGCTTAGCAGCCTCTCTTACTGTAGCAAATGCCTCCGGAAGAATATCATCAAGTGTTGCTCCGTCCTCCAGACGCTTTTTAAACTCCCTTGTCTTATCCTTTAATTCTTCATCGGAAAGCTTTCCCATTGCCTCCTTATATGACTCAACCTTGTCAGCAATCGGGTAAATTCTCTTAAGCTCTCTCTCGCTGTGAGAACCAAAGATTTTTGAAAATGCGCTCATATTTTTCTCCTATAACTTCAAATTGCCCTTGTACAGGCTCACAATAGTGTTATTGTAACACTTTGAGGATGATTGCACAACCTAAAGGGATGAATGTTTTGTAAACATTTTATAAAAATATTTGTGGGAGTGCCGAGCTTTAATGGGGAGACTTCGCGCATGGGAGGCTGTGAGGTCCGGGGAGCACACAGTATATTCCTCATAAAAAATATGAAGTCAGCCACGGCTTTTTGCCTGGACAGGCTGTGTTTTAGTGATAGTGCTTCATGCTATTTGAGTTTATGGAACGCCGTGGCAGTTCATATTTTTTATTCTGAACACACTGTGTACTTCCCGGATCCACTTTGTTGTGCGCGAAACATGGCAGAATTATTTTTTTAATTCAAAAGCTCTCCTTATGGGAGAGCTTTTGGCGCTACATGTTTGCATGTATTTATTATGTTTTTAATGTTATATAGCTTTTAAATACATATATCACTATATAAGGTTTACATATGGAATTTCCTATTTTATTATTTCTGGGCTTCATATGCTTCGCGGCATGCTTTTGCAAGCTGGTCACCGCAGGATGTATTCTTAAATCCACATTTAATTCCACCGATTTTTTCCTCTACCTGGGCTACTGTGAGTCCTTCAACGAGCTTTGGGATAGCTTGGAGATTTCCGTTACAGCCCCCTGTAAACTTTACGTTATGTACTACATCGCCATCGAGGTCAAGCTCAATCTGTGTTGAACAGGTTCCTTTTGTTTTGTAAATATATGACATATTTTATCCTCCTGTGTTTTCAGTTTTTTATGTATACATGATTATAACATATATTTTTACATCTTTACCATGTTTTTTCACATTTTCCAACTCAGTTTTTCAATTCAGAAGTTACTGTTCACACATAACAATGTGACCAGCAATGATTCAGATTCATAAATCTTTTCCTATTATTTATTTACTATTTACGCCATAACGTAAGGGACGATTCGCGCGGGCACCGCGGCGGGCTGCATACACTCCGGAGTCCGCGAATAGCGAAGCTGCTTAGATACTGTCGAATTATGCACATGCTACACAGAAATGCCGAGGCATGGACGCCGAGGCAAGGAGAAATCGAGCCATGGATGGCGAGTTTCGACGTTTTCGTCATCCTATGAAAACCTACAAAGCATAATTTGCACAGTATCTTGGCTGCGCAGCGTAGCGGACACCGGAGTGTATGCAGCCCACCGCGGTGCCCGCGTGAATCGTCCCGTACTATAATCTCAATAAAGTAATATTCCCACTCTAGAGGATTACCGGCTGGATCTGACGTCCTGCCATCACTTCATTTATTGTGTCGACAACCTGTTTTCCATCACACACGAGTGAATTCGGTTTCTTCACACAGTCATCCTGCCCAAACGGCACAAAATAAATATTTTTCATATTCATCAGCTTTCCGATATTCTTAAAGTTGATGCCGAGCGCATCATTTGTTGAGATCCCGATAACAAGCGGTCTGCCGTTTCTCAGATGAGCCTTTGCCGCGAGAAGGACCGGTGTATCCACTATGCCGTTTGCAAGCTTTGCCGCTGTGTTGCCGGTGCATGGGTAAATCACCATCACGTCAAACAGCTTTCCCGGGCCGACACGCTCTGCCTCCTGCAGTGTCCTAATGCCCTCATCCCCTGTGATTTCGGAGATAGTATGCATAAAATCTCCCGCCTTTCCAAAGCGTGTGTTCATCATCTGTGCATTATAGGAATATACAGGTGTCACATGTGTGAAGCTATCCACAAGCCGCTTTGCAACATCCTTAGTCTTTTCAAAACTACAGAAGGAGCCTGTAATTCCCATTCCTACGGTGCAATCCGAAATAACCATAAGCCCTCCGTCATACCTTTTCTTTTCATACAGTCATAAAGTATTTTTGCACCGGTTTTCGGACAGTATATGCCCGGAAGGCCGAGCGCATGCGTACAGTTTATCTGATACCTCTTACAGGCCTCAAAATCACAGCCGCCGGGCTTAGATGCAATATCTATAATTATTGCATCTTTTTGCAAAATCATGATTAAACTTTCATCTATAACCCTATCCGGTACTGTGTTTATGAGAAACAGTGTTTCAAAACAGGCCTTGGCAGGATCATTAAAATCCACCGTTTCATATCCCAGTTCAGCGGCCTCATGCCTTGCCTGTTTTCTCCTTGCCATCACCATGACATGGGCTCCCATAGCAGAAAAAACGCGGGCAATTGCCTTTCCGCATTTTCCAAACCCGCTCACAAGCACCTTTGAGCCGTATATACCATGTATGCTTTTTTGTATTGCTATGGACGCAGTGGCCTCGGCCGTAACAATGGCATTCTGCTCTATGACAGTTTCATCTCTCATAAAGTCACAGCCCCTGTCAATACCGGGAAAGCACTCCGGCATCATGCCGCCCCACACTGCAATATTGTTAATTATTATATTATGTTTTAATTTTTCTATATCACTATTTATAAGCTTTAGCTTTGAAAAAGGTGTAGGAAACACAATATTTCCAACACGCTCATAATCAATCCCGCCGCTATTTCTGCAATCTGTCTGTTCTCCTCCCAGCATATCAGCGAGGTACTTTTGCCTCTGATCCGTAACATATATTATAGTGTCTTTTTGCATAATAACTTCTTCCTTTCGCTATAATATATGCGCATTTTCAGCTTATGTGAGGGTATTTTGTTTTCTCGCTTAAAGCTTCCTCATAAAGTTTTTCAAAGCTTTACCTATTCAAAAAAATACAGAGCCCGACATATATTCCGCCAAGCTCTGTATTTTTTTATAAATTCTACATTTAATTTTTAAATTATCCTATTCAATTCCGGTTCCAACGGATAATCTCTCCGTAGCTTATTACAGCTGTGTGACAACAAAAATATCGTAGATGGCTTTTATTGCCTTGTCAAAGTCATCATTGCTTACACCGATGATGATATTGAGCTCTGATGAACCCTGATCAATCATGCGCACATTGATATTGGCATGTGCAAGTGCAGAGAAAATCCTGCCGGCTGTACCACGGTTTGACTTCATGCCACGTCCAACAACAGCGATAAGCGCGAGGTCTGACTCGAGGTCAATGATATCAGGATGAGCAAGTCTTCTGATTGAGCTGATAACCTGCTGCTCCTTGCCCTCAAACTCTGCCTGATGTACGAATACTGTCATAGTATCGATACCTGATGGCATATGCTCTATAGAGATACCGTTCTCCTCAAACGCCTGGAGAGCCTTTCTACAGAAGCCCACCTCTGAGTTCATCTTGTCCTTGTCGATATTTACCGCAACAAAGCCCTTCTTTCCGGCGATACCTGTGATGGTATAATCAGGCTTTTGGCATGTGCTCTCAACGATAAGAGTACCAGGTGCTTCCGGGTCGTTTGTATTTCTGATATTGATTGGGATGCCTGCCTTTCTTACAGGGAAAACAGCATCCTCGTGGAGCACTGATGCTCCCATATATGAAAGCTCTCTGAGCTCTCTATAAGTAACAACCTTGATTGGCTGTGGATTGTCGATAATTCTAGGATCAGCTACGAGACAGCCTGAAACATCTGTCCAGTTCTCGTACATGCTGGCATGACATGCCTTTGACACGATGGAACCGGTGATATCCGAACCACCTCTTGAGAAGGTGACTACCTTTCCGTCAGGTCCTGCTCCGTAAAAGCCCGGAATAACAGCCTTTTCTGTCTGCTCAAGCTTCTTTGAGAGCACCTTGTCTGTCTTTTCCGCGTCAAAATTGCCATTCTCATCAAAAAAGATGACTGTTGCCGAATCTATAAACTCATATCCGAGATAGTTTGCCATGATGATTCCGTTTAAGTACTCACCACGAGAGGCTGCATAATCTGCACCTGCCTTTGCCTTGAAATTCTCAGCGATAATCTTGAATTCCTCATCAAGTGCCAGCTTTAAATGAAGGCCATTTATGATTGAATCATATCTGTCCTTGATTTTTCTGAGCATAACCTTGAAATCCTGATCATTCTCAGCCAGATCATAGCATGCATAAAGCATATCTGTTACCTTTGTGTCTTTGGAATTTCTCTTTCCCGGTGCACTCGGCACAACATATTTTCTTGACTCATCGCTTCTTATGATGTCGCCAACCTTTGTGAACTGCTCTGCACTGGCGAGCGAGCTGCCGCCAAACTTTACTACCTTTACCATTTGTCTGTTTTTCCTCTGCTTCCTATATAAATAACTGTATTAGCCAATATTATACCGCTTTGATAAATCATTCGTCAATACTCAATATAATCAACATCAAGCTTCATAACATCGTGTTCTTTGTCAAATGTGATGATACCGTATGATGGCATGCAGCCCCACAGCGGTGCACCGATGCTTCCCGGATTCATCATCGCAAGACCATTGTGCTTATCATAAAACAGCTTGTGTGTATGTCCAAAGAGCGCCAGGTCTGCCCCGACTTCCTTCGCATGAAGCTCCAGATGCATATATGACATCTTTACTCCATATGTATGTCCATGGCACATGAGTACCTTATAGCCGTCGATATCAATAAGTCTCTCTGTATCTCCCCGTGAAAAATCACAGTTTCCCGGCACATTGACCATGGTTATATGAGGAAACTCTCTCCTAAGGGCATCCGCATCCACAACGCAGTCTCCCAGATGAAGTATCATATCAGGCTCCTCTCTTTTGACTGCCCGAATCATATTTCCCACATTACCATGTGAATCACTCAGTACCAAAACTCTCTTCATGCGCGTCTCTCCTATATCTTGTTTTACGTATCCATCCAGAACCACCCAACACACATTCGCAAAAACGCACGATACTCGTGCTTTCTAGCTGCTACGCATCTAATTTTGCTCATATGTGTGGGGGTGGCTCTATTCGAGCCACCTTGAGAACAAAAAAATCTGCCGCTTACATGCGAGCATGACGCATCAGCCTTTTTGTTCTCAATGGTTCTGAATAGTTACCTTTTTTATATATTATCATAAGTTTTCCGCGTGTAAAATATTTTTTTCTTTATATACGCAAAAAAGCTCCATGCCGACTTCATTGTCAGCCCGGAGCTTTTAATCTTTAATTTTAACTATGCAAGCCTCTTCCACTGCTTGCTGCACTTATAATAAGAATAGAACATACATCTTTCTGCCTGCTCGCATCTGACCGGTGCACTCTCGATATTGCACTGGCAATTTACAATAGCATCTGCTTTTCCCTTACATGAACCCTTAATCATTACATCGTCTAAAACTTCGTCTGACATTCTCTTTCTCCTCACATTTGTTTGATAGTATATTTACCTGTTACAATATTGATATATTTTATTATTTTTCTCTGTACGGGCTATGCTTTACGTACTCTTACCATCGGCTTAAATACTAACATCTTGTCCGCAACAGTTGTGATTATACTATATATTGTATTTTAAATCCATATGTCATTTCTAACAAAACAAATGATTTTTTATGTCACATTTTTCACTTGACGAATTTCATTTTCATGTTCAAGCCCAAAAATCAAGGATATCTGAGTAAAACTTCTCCAAGGTATCATCATCCGCATTAAATATCTCGTGCTTTGAATCAGGATAGACCTTCTTAATGCCCTGAGGCAGTTTCGCAATAAATTCATCCTCAGCGGCATTTGAAACCAGATAATCCTTTCCCGCCTGGCATAACAGCACCGGTATTTTAATTTCCTGTGCATGCTTCTTTATATATTTGGATGCCTTGCGCCCGGCCCTGCACCATCTGTAGGTGGCGCCATTTGTACGATAGCGTTCCTCCTCCACCTTGCACTTGTATATGTAGTCATAGCGCGCCTTTGACAGACAACAGCTCGATTCAAAATCATACTCATCCGTATACGGTGTCTGGCTCGGCAGATATTTATCGTTCCAGTTAAGCACACTTGCGACAAACAGTATCGCCTCCACGGCAAAATGTGAAAAATTACCATAAAGCATCTCTATCATAGGGCTTGAAAGTACTGCCTTTGTAAATACCTCAGGATGCTTCTCAAGATACAGGGCAGCTATCGCGCCTCCCATAGAGTGACCGTACAGGTAAAGCGGTCTGCGCCCCTCACGCTTCATCACAATCTCGCGGATAAACATATCAAGATCACTCACATAATCGTCAAAGCTGTTTACAGTGACCATGCTTATATCGGATACACTTCTGTCCGAAAAGCCATGTCCTCGATGCTCCACCATATATACTGAGTATCCGGCCTTTGCGAAATAGTAAATCATCTCATAATATTTAGGCATACACTCTGTAAATCCATGTGATATGACCATGGCAGCCTTTGCTACAGGTGTCGTCACATAGCCGTAATGTATGCGTGTGCCATCTGCACTCTTCATATAGCCATCTTCAAAATTAAGCCTGATAAAAGGCAAAACATATCTTGTTAATTCCTCATTATATTTTTCTTCTGTAATAATCATAGCATTCCTCACTTTTGGTATTTGATATTTTGTAAGTAACTATATCTCAATCCGGTCAATAAGATTCAGGTCATATTTTCTGACTATATCAAGTGCCTTTTCATAGCTTTCCACATCACATATATTGTCCACTGTATGTGCATCAAGCCCAAGTATCACTTTGTTGCCGATGTCATGCGGTATACACCAGAAGCGCTCTGTCGGATAGTGCTTTCCTGCACTGATACCAAGCATGTTTATCTCAAGCGGTATGTTAAGCTCCTTAAGTGCCTTGCACATCCTCGTCATCTCCCATTCGTAGACAGAATCAAGTCCCTGATAATTTATTAAATCAGGATGTGCTAAATAGCTGTACATGCCTGTTTTCATGCCCTCTATAACAGTATCCACATACTCGCGTATACGACTCTCATCATCTGTCGGTGTGCCTGTATACGGGCCTGTCTGCTCTGATTTCATAAAATGCTGGCCCATTATCATGTAATCACAGCCAAGCCTGTCAAACATAGCCTTCTGCTCCTTGAAAAACTCCGGTATGTACTCCGCCTCAAAGCCAACGTAAAGCTTTATGTCGGATGCATACTCCTTCCCAAGCTCCCTGATGGCATACACATACTCCGGTGCCTGCTCCATCGTCATCCGGATGCCCGAAACATAGCCATCCTTAAAGGGGCACGGCACATGGTCTGAAAAACCAAGCTCTGCAATACCCATTCTGATAGCCGCCTCTATATATTCTCGCTCGCTGCCATATGCATGCTGGCACCTATAGGTGTGCGTATGGTAGTTTGCCTTTAAAAATCCCGTCATTACTTAAAGCTCCAAAAATCTATCTCTTATTGCTGTTCAAACAGCTATTCAAATACTACAATTAAAATTGATTTTATCACTTTTTGTACTTTATTACAATCTCATATTTTTGGGACTTTTTTCTCTATGAAATATATATGCGTTATGTTATAATCCATTGATATATGATAGTCATAATAATTCTATCCACCACACAATCATAAATGAGGGGCAAAATACCTTTTGACCCTCATATCATTATATTTTTATATACGGAGGAAATAATGTTCAAAAAAGGAGTGGTTCCCTCCCAGGGACTGAGAATTATCATCGTCGGATGCGGCAAGGTAGGCCGTACTCTCGTTGAGCAGCTTGGCAAGGAGGGGCACGACATAACAATTGTCGACAAAAACAGGGAGAGGATTTCCCAGGTATCCAATATCTATGATGTAATGGGTATTGCAGGAAACGGTGCCAGCTACAAGATACTGCAGGAAGCGGGTATTGATGATGCCGACTTAATCATCGCAGTCACAGGCTCTGATGAGCTGAATCTGCTATGCTGTACCATTGCCACACAGGTCGGCAACTGTGCTGCTATAGCCAGAGTCAGAACGCCTGAATACAGCCAGGAGGCCAAATATCTGCGCGACAAGCTTGGTCTTGCACTCATTATCAACCCTGAGCTTGAGGCAGCTATTGAGATGGCTCATATTCTTCATCTGCCATCCAGCCTTGAGGTAACAAACTTTGCTCACGGTCAGGCACAGCTCATCAAGTATGAGATTCCCGAGGGCAGCATCCTCGACGGAACAAAGCTCATGGATCTGGGCACCAGACACCATGCCAACATACTTATCGGTGCAGTCGAGAGAGATGATGAGGTCACTATCCCATCAGGTGATTTTGTGCTCCGCAAGGGAGACAAACTGTCATTTGTCGGCGAACGCAGACATACAAAGGAGTTTTTCAGCCACATCGGAGTCAATACACACAGCGTAAAAAACACACTGATTATCGGAGGCGGCAAAGCAGCATATTACCTGGCAAAGCAGCTCATATCACGTGGCATAAAGGTCAAAATAATCGAAAATAGCTTCGAGCGCTGTGAAGAACTTTCCATACTGCTTCCGGATGCTGTCATCATAAACGGTGACGGAACAGAACAGGCACTCTTAAAGGAAGAGGGCATAGAGACCTGCCAGTCATTTGTACCTCTTACCGGTATAGACGAGGAAAACATCATGCTTACGCTCTATGCGAAGCAGGTTTCCAATGCAAAGGTCATAACAAAGCTTAATCGTATAACTTTTACCAATGTCATAAACAGCCTGGACCTTGGCAGTGTAATCTCGCCAAAATACATCACCTCAGAAGCCATAATTGCCTATGTCCGTGCAAAGAAAAACTCTATGAACTGCAATATAGAGACTCTCTACCACATGTACGACTCAAGAGTTGAAGCAATTGAGTTCTTTGTATCAGAAAACTCAAATGTGACAGACATACCGCTTCGAGACCTAAAGCTCAAAAAGCATCTGCTCATCTGCTTCATCAACCGAAACGGCAAAATTATTATACCTACAGGTAATGACTGCATACAAAAAAATGATACTGTCATGATTATAACAACCCATACCGGCTTTACAAATCTTCAGGATATTATGGAATAGTGGGGGAATGATATGAACACTTCAGTAATTCGATATCTTCTGGGATATATTTTAAAGCTTGAAGGCTTTTTGCTGCTTCTGCCATGTATTGTTGCCGGTATTTATTATGAAAAAAGCGGCATCTACTTTTTGATTGTTGCACTCATAAGCATAGCTATCGGTTTTATTTTTTCAGCTAAAAAACCGAGGGATTTTACCTTTTACCTGAAGGAGGGCTGTGCAACAACCGCACTGGGCTGGATTGTACTGAGTATATTCGGCTGTCTGCCGTTTTACATATCAGGAGAGATTCCAAGCTTCACAGATGCTCTTTTTGAGACCATCTCCGGCTTCACCACGACAGGAGCGAGCATCCTGCCTGAGGTAGAATCACTCTCCCATTGCATGAATTTCTGGCGCTGCTTTACGCACTGGATTGGCGGTATGGGTGTGCTTGTATTTCTTCTGGCAATCATCCCGCTTTCAGGCGGCAGCAACATAAATCTGATGCGTGCTGAAAGCCCGGGTCCTTCTGTCGGAAAACTTGTTCCAAAGATGCGGCACACTGCCAGGCTTTTATACATAATATACTTTGGTCTTACGACTATGGAGATTATTTTCCTGCTTTTCGGAAAAATGCCTCTGTACGATGCCATCTGTACCTCTCTCGGCACAGCCGGAACAGGAGGCTTTGGTATCAAAAACGACAGCTTTTGCGGCTACAATGTTTATCTGCAGTGGGTTGTTACCATATTTATGATACTTTTCGGTGTCAATTTCAACGCTTACTACCTGCTTTTCTTCGGTCACATCCGTGACGCACTTAAGGTTGAGGAGGTCAGATACTATTTCGGCATCATAATAGCCTCCGTTGTAGTCATAAGCGTGAATATCGCGCATATGTGTACCGGTGTGTTTGACGCAGTCACAAAGGCAGCGTTTCAGGTTGGCTCAATCATCACGACAACCGGATTTTCCAGCACCGATTTCGACAGATGGCCTGAGCTTTCAAAGACACTGCTTGTGCTTTTGATGTTCATTGGCGCATGTGCCGGAAGCACCGGCGGCGGTATCAAGGTATCTCGTATTGTCATCGCTGTAAAGACAATACTTAAGGAGTTAAATGGCTACATTCACCCAAAGAGTGTGAAAAAGCTCACATTTGAGCACAAGCCTGTAGACCATGATGTTATCAGGTCAATAAATGTTTATTTCATGACGTATGCCGTCATTTTTGTTGTTTCAATGCTGCTTGTTTCCGTTGAAAACTATGATTTCACTACCAATTTCACGGCTGTCGCAGCTACATTTAACAATATCGGACCGGGTCTTTCTCTGGTCGGTCCGACATGCAATTTTGGCTTTTTTAATAATTTCTCCAAATATATACTGATGTTTGACATGCTTGCCGGAAGACTCGAGCTGTTTCCACTGCTCATCCTCTTCCATCCGTCAATCTGGAAGGAATTATTTATTCAAGCAGATAAAAAAGTAAAAGGGAATAGAAAGGAGAAACAAAATGTTCGCATGTAAAAATTGCGGTGGAAATGTGAAGTTTGACATCAAATCAGGCCAGTTAGCCTGTGAATACTGTCATTCACTTTTCGACCCTTACGCGTACGAGGACAAAACCTCTGACGCCGAGGTCCAGAAGGACTTCGACGCAACCATTTTCACATGCCCTCAGTGCGGAGGAGAAATCCTGAGCACAGACGATACCGCAGCAGGCTTCTGCAGCTTCTGCGGTGCATCAACTGTGCTCTACAGCCGCATGCAAAAGGAGCACAAGCCGGCTTATATCATACCATTTGCAAAGAGCAAGGATGACTGTAAGCAGGCCTACATGAGCCTCATGAAAAAGGCTATTTTCGCGCCAAAGGAGCTTAAGGATCCTAAGTTTATCGACGGATTCAGAGGTATCTACATGCCTTACTGGACATATTATGTAACCCAGAAGGCTCCTATTTCACTTCCGGCGAAAAGATCCCACCGTTCAGGAGATTACATCATTACAGACCATTACAGGCTCGAGGGAGATCTCGACGCCTACTACAAGGGACTGTCCTACGATGCATCTTCATCATTTGATGACAGCATCAGCGAAAAACTTGCGCCATATGATGTGAAGAATATGAAGCGCTTTACACCGGCATTCTTAAGTGGTTTTTACGCTGATACAGCTGATTTACCATCAACGATTTACGCAAGTGACGCAATGGATGCAGCCTGCACAAACACAGTAAGCGAAATAAGTAAAGAGCCTGCCTTTACCGGCTTGTCAGTCGACAGTGACTCCGCTGCTCTTTCGCCTTTAAGTCTTGGCACTACTGTAAAAGAGACAGATTACTCAATGTTTCCGGTATGGTTTTTGTCGTACCGCAATAAGGATCGTGTGGCATATGCCACAGTAAACGGCCAGACCGGCAAGGTTGTTGCCGATCTGCCTATATCTGTCGGTAAATTCATGCTAGGCTCACTCATTGCGGCAATTCCGGTATACATTTTATTATGTCTGCTGACGGTTCTCACTCCCGGAATGACTCTCACCATAGTCGGTGTGCTTGCTATTATCGCAAATATCTGTTACTCACAGGAGCTGACCATGATTGCTGTAAAGGAAGCCGGTACCGAGGATAAGGGCCGTATCGCAAAGGAACAGCCGGAGGCACTTGGTGCAATCAACAACCGCAGACGCCTTAAGGCTGCAAAAAAGGCCACGAAAACCATAAAGAAAAAAACAAACACATCGTTTGTAGCTTACTTTATACTTTTTATATTTGTCATTCAATTTGTTCCTGCTCTGTTTGCAATCATTGCAGGTATCGGAGGCAGCTTTAGCAATGCAGACGGCAGCCTGATTTTATTTGTTATTTTGACCATCATATCATTTATTTTTTCAATCAGAGCCTTCTCAAGCTTTGACAGGATGCCCGGACACAAGGGAGTTGCCGGACTCATCTTTGGCATGGTATCCATGCTTATTGGCGATGCTGTTCTTTTGTTCCAGCCGGTGCTCGATGCATGGTACTATGGCGCAGCTTTTATCATCATCGCCTCAGTGCTTATCACACTGATTAATGTCATCCGCGCATTCAATGTGCTTACAACGCGCAAGCTGCCACAGTTTGCCACACATAATGGAGGTGATGACCGTGCATAGAAATAATTATAAAAGTCCTTTTTTGCATTGTATAAAATGCAGGTGTTCTGCTTTGCTTACATTATTTTTGCTTGTTACAGTCCTTGTTTTGAGCAGCTCATCAAATGTATATGCCACTGAGACAGCCGCCAATTACAATCTAAGCGGCACAAACAAGTCTACCGGCTACGAGTACATCCTTGAGGACTCTGCCAATTTCATTGACGATGCTGTAAAGGGCAAGCTCATCTCACAGATGAAAAAGACAACCGAATACTGCAACATAGCTGTTGTCACCACTACCTCACATCCTTACGGAAGCACTGAAAGCTATGCAGTCAATACCTTTGAAGGCTATTTCGGAACCGGTGCAAACGGTGTCATTTTTGTAATAGACAGAGATTTAAACGAGATTTATCTGGCTTGTGAGGGAAGCACGCAGAGAACCATCCCAAACTCAAAATGTAACTCCATCTGTGACAACACTTATATATATGCCACCTCAAGTCATGATTACGACTATTTCACCTGCTGCATGGAAACAATAGACCAGGTCAACACAGTCCTCGCAGGCGGACATATATCACAGCCTCTCAGATACATTTCGAGCATCTTTATCGCTCTCGCTGCCGGCATGATTTTTTGCTTTGTATATGCATTATCCCTGTCAAAGGGCCGCAAGGCTAAGAGCAACGAGCTCATGGGTGCAGCATTTACAAAGGTAGAGATTCAAAATGCACGCGCACGCTTTATGAACCAGACAAGACACTACAGTCCACAAAGCTCAGGCTCAAGTGGCGGTCACAGCGGTGGTGGAGGTCATAGTGGCGGCAGTCACAGTGGTGGCGGTCACAGTGGTGGCGGTCACCACATCTAACCTCTGATTTTGATAAATACAATACCATCATCAGCCCCGGCAAATGCCGGGGTTGTTTTATTACAAAAAAACACTAAAAAAATCTCAATTTGTGATTGTTTTTAGTACAAATATACTATATAATATTCGTAGTATTTTGAATTGTTTTTAGAGTAGACTTATTTAGTTTTGGGGCAAAAATGATTAAACGCAGATATATGAGAACACGACAATTGAAACCCGGCATGATTATTGATCAGGTCATCAAGGATCCTACCGGCCGTAACCTGGTGGTACAGGGCTCAGCTATCGATGATTATATCATCTCTTCGCTGCTTAAGCTCGGTATAATGTCAGTATACATCCGCGAGGGAAGTGCTGATCCTGACGATCCGGATGCCATACTGTCTCCAAAGGCTGCCGCCATGGTCAAACAGCTGCGTACGGACGACCGTTCCAAGGTCACCTTAAGCGACAGTGTCAGGCAGCGTGTATCAACCGGTGTCCAGTACATCTTCAACAACACTAACTCCGAGGAGCTAACACAGGCAACAAACATGATTGCAGACTCGCTCATGGAGGCCATCAATGAAAACGATGCCATAGCTGTCGATATCAGTTCCCTCAAAACAAGCGATGAGTACACCTTCAAGCACAGTGTGGATGTGGCTACTATTTCAATGATTCTTGCCAAGCAGATGAAGCTGCCTGACAACGAAATCCACGACATAGGTGTATCCGGCCTGCTGCACGATATAGGTAAGACAATGATCCCCAATGAGATTCTAAACAAGCCGGGCAGGCTCACGGATGATGAGTTTAATATCATGAAAAAACATTCCGTGTACGGCTACAATATGCTAAAAGACCGAAAGGATTTAAACAACTCTATACTGATGGGTGTGCTGCAGCACCACGAACGCATTGACGGAACCGGATATCCACTCGGCTTTGATGCACCCAAAATCTGTCAGTTTGCAAAGATTCTGTCTGTCGCAGATGTCTATGATGCGCTTGTCACAAAGCGTCCGTACAAGGATGCCTTATCACAGCGCGATGCAGTTGAGATGCTTATGTCCATGACAAACCAGCTTGATATAGGTGTCATGCGTGCTTTCATGAGCAGTATGATTCTATATCCTGTTGATTCAATTGTACAGCTTAGCAATGGTGAAAAGGCAAGAGTTGTAAAAAACAGTGAGTACTACATTCTCCGACCAACTGTTGTCGGCGTCGATTCCGGCAGAGTATACAATCTGGGCAATGATTTGAAGTGCGCAAGTATTATTATACTTTAGACATAATGATTTGATCCACCTTAAGAATAAAAAAGCTGATGCGTCATGCTTACATGCAGGCATCAGCTTTTTGTTCTAAGTGGTTTTATAGTTATTAATTGCTTGCAAAAATAAAAAGCCCTCAGCACTGTGTACTGAGAGCTTTTTGTTTTAGCAGTCCGTACGGGAATCGAACCCGTGTTTCCGCCGTGAGAGGGCGGCGTCTTAACCGCTTGACCAACGAACCGTATATTATAATACCATGGTCAATCGGATAATGCAAGCTTTTTTTGAAATTTTTTTAAAAAATTTTTATTTGTTGTTTATCTGCCTTTTTCCTTCTTTACTTTCTTTATACGTTCTCTTTTAAAGCGTTCCTTCAGACTCTCTGTAAATGTCTCGAGATACCTGTTCTCCACCTTTGGATTTCTGAAGCCCTGTGCTCGGTTAAGCGCAGATTTCTTTAAAGCACCCATTGAATCGATGACGCGGTCTGCACTGGCTCTGATACGTTTTCTCTTTCTGCGCTCCTCGACTGCCTCCGCAAGCTCCTGTGACCTCTCCTGCGACCTTTCATCTGCCGCCTTCTTACGCTCTTTAACCTCTTCCACAACCTCATCCATATAGGTGTTGAAATTGTTCTGCAGATTGACTATTGTCCTACTGAAATCTGTAAGCGCTGACACGGTGATTGCAGTGTCTACAGCTAAAAAGCCCATAAGAAGCAGTGAGAAAAACTCATACCATATAGGTGACATCCAGCCTGTGATGAACTTCGTAAATGGTGCAATGAAATATACCACTATAAGTCCTGCCACCCCAAAGCCTACAGAATATGGAAAACACACCCTGCCGTTTATATTAAGCGGCATGCTGCTGTAATCCCACCAGTATGCATGAAACAGCTTCTCAAGCGCCCACGATGTGCCATATTCTAAGACAATGCTTCCCAAAAATGCCACCAGAAATATCTGCCACCATGTAAATGTCGCATCCGTGTGAGCAGAAATAAGATCTGCTATCGCAGTGATCGCGACACCTCCGGCTCCGTAAATAGGACAGAGCGGACCATAGAGAAAGCCTCTGTTTTCCCATTTTTTTGCCCTGATGGTACAGTAGATACTCTCATATATCCAGCCCATACAGCTAAATATAATAAAATACACAAAATATCTTGATAACCACATATATAATCCTTTCTCCCCGGATAATTTATGATATACAGCAAATGACATTGATTCCCTTATGTCTGCAAATTAAAAATCACTCTCCGGATACATCTCATCTAAGTATATATCATACCATTTTGTACACTCATTTGTCCATGAGTCAGCAACTTTTTCATATTGCAGTCGCAGCTTATCGACATTTTCTTCGTTAAGCTCGCTTTCTGCTTCACATAGCTCTTCATAAACCTTTTCTGCTTCTTCAGCCGCCTTCGCCACCGGCTCCGCTGCAAGTGCAAGCTTCCACTCTAAGTACGCCTCTTCTGTTGAAAGCTGTCTGGTCTCATGTCGCTCCCTCTTTGGGACAGCCGCAAGTGCCTCGACCATCGCAGCATCCTTTGCCTGCATGAGTGCCGGCAGATTGCCGTCCTGTGATGCCTTAAGCCTTGAAATATAATGGTCATAGCCAAACGGATAGTACATCACCCGGTCCTTTTCAAAGACCAGTATGGCATCAGCCACCTGCTTTATGAAATACCTGTCATGCGATACAAAGAGCATGGTGCCGGTATATGCCTTAAATGCCGATTCGAGTGTCTCCTTCGCCGGAATATCCATGTGATTGGTCGGCTCATCGAGTATCATAAGGTTTGGACGACCTGTCAGAAGCTCTGCGAGCACAAGCCTGGACTTCTCACCACCTGAGAGCGAGCTGATGCGCTTTGAGGCATTTGCCCCTCCAAACAGATACATGCCAAGCGTCTTTCTTAATTCCTTCTCCACAAGTGCCGGAAAAAGCTCGTGAAAATGGTCTCGCACAGTCTTTTCGCTGTCGATAAGTGCCGACTGCTGGTCAAAATAGCCCACCAGCAGATTGCTGCCAAGCTGGCTTGTGCCCTTTATTGGTGGAATAAGCCCTGCCACAGTCTTTAGAAATGTTGATTTTCCTATGCCGTTGTCACCGATTACGGCAATCTTCTGACCACGCCTTATACGAAGCGACAGCTCAAGCAGTGCCCTGCCGTCGTAGCCAATTTTTAATTTCTTCGCCTCGTAAACCCATTTACCGCCCGGAAACTGTGGCTCGATATTGCCTGTAAAAATATGAGCTTCGTCTTCAACCGGCTTTTCTATCAGCTTCATGCGTGCCAGCATGGTCTTTCTAGAGCGTGCAAACGCAGCTTTCTTAGGCTTATGCTTGAATTTGTCGATAAGCTCATTATTGTGCGCAATCTCCGCCTGCTGGCGCTCGTAGGCTTTGCGCTGTATCTGCAGATTTTTAAGCTTCTGCTGCCTGTACTGAGTGTAGTTGCCGGCATATCTGTGCAGACTGCCATTTTCAAGCTCATAAACACCAGTCGCAACTGCATCAAGAAACGCCCTGTCATGGGACACCATGACAACAGCCTTTGGATAGTTTATCAGATAATCCTCCAGCCACTCGACAGTTTTCATATCAAGATGATTCGTCGGCTCATCAAGAAGCAGCAAATCCGGCTTTTCAAGCAGCAGCTTTATAAGTGAAATCTTGGTCTGTTCACCTCCAGAAAAACTGCCGAGTGTACGGCTTTTTTCTTCTTTTTCAAAGCCAAAGCCTGTAAAAAGCCGGTCGTACTCCATCTCGTAGTCAAACCTCTCTTTTGAAAAGGTATCTTTATCCGGGCAGCTCTCAAGCAGTATCTGCTCTACTGTCAAATCCTGATTTGATTTATCCGCCTGTCTGAGCATGTCAATTGTGATGTATCGCGAGGTTACGATTCCAAGACTATTTTTGCAGGCAGTCTCTTTGCCATGTGCTCCTGACGACATACCGCGATGGTCATCGCGGTCAAGCTGCAGCTCCCCCGCAAGAAGCCGAAGCAATGTGGTCTTTCCTGCTCCGTTTTTGCCGACAACAGCTATTTTTTCTTTTTCCTTTATATAAAAATCAACATGGGACAGAATCGTCTGACCACCTACCGAAACTGTCCCATCCTTAATCTGGTATAACATATCTAATTAATATCCTTCAAGCTGTCCAAAAGTTCGAGATCCGACTGTAAAACCCTGATATTGGACGTAACCGGCTCCTGACCCGGCTTTGTAACTGTGATTTCAATAACAGAGTCTGCCGGAATGCCGCTGCCGAATGCATACTGTAAAAAGGATACAAACTTTGGGTGGTTTGCTGTAAATGTATTTTTTGCTTTCATCATTTTCATTATGCTTGCTGGGTTCATGTATTTTCTCCAATCTTATCTATATGATATCTCTTTTGACGCACATATCTTTAGGTTCGTTATATTATACCATGAGCCAATTCTATAATCTATCATTTTAGAATTATTTAATTTCTTACGATTCCTCACAATAATTAAAGCGTACACTATATCATATAGCATACGCTCTATTATTTAATCACTTACGTTATGTATTATAATCTCACAACCACTATTCTTTATCTTTAATGTATTTAATTATTATAGATGCTATAGTTGATATTATCATAAATCCAGTAGCCATCTCTATACTATACTTATATGATATTACTAATGTTATTGAATCAAGAATTAAAATAATAATGGATCTAACAGCCCTTCCTCTATGATATTCTTTAATCGCATTTTTATCATCTACGTTATACTCATAAAAATATCTATTTATGGATATTCCTATAATATTGATTCTAAAACCATGTAATATCACTTTAGTTATGCAAAAAATCCATAATAATACAAAAAACTGCTGAAGTGTTATAACTATCATTACTATCTACTTCCCATCTCTGCTACCTGTGCATTCAATACAATCATGCTCGGACTATCTCCTCTATTAGATTTATAAGATGCATTATTTATACTATATGACATTCTACCAGTAATTTTGTCATAAGTAATAGTATATCTTTTAGTAATATATGCATCGGTAAATATATTTTTACCGTTAATTACCGGCGCATATCTAACCTTTTGTGTAGAAAAACATACTTCCCCAGTTATCATATCTACAATAGCCCCTTCTACAATTACAGTTCCAAAGGCTTTTACAAATGTCGCTATTGTAATTTCTCCTCCTAGAAAAACTCCTACTGCTGCTATTATAATACTCACAGCTGTACCTGCGCCAAAAGAAATACTTTTTCCAGAATATTTATTATCATATGGATTTTCATCGAAATTTCTATAATACAATTTACACGGACGCGAATTTGGGTAAATTCCAGCTTTAGGATAGCTACCATACAATGCCCAACCACTAGTATCAAATGAGGTTAACGAAATATCATCATCCTGTTTTTGTAGAACTTCTACATTATCTTTGATCAAATCTGAAATATTATAGTATTCAACATCATTATTTAATACTCTTTCATCTAAATCATTATATTGTATATATTGTATTATCCCCGTACTAAAATCAGCTATAGCTCTCTGAACAATTCTATTATTTTGATACAAGCAGACAATATTACTATTATCACAGTGTCTAAAAGTAAAATAATAATCTACTCCATTTTCGTCTTTAAAACATTCCGAATATTCTTGTGCACCATTTTCTCCATTTACACCACTTGCATGTACTACATTAGGTGCACAGGTCATAACTGCGCTAATACAAATACATATAATAAGAATCGATAATAAATATTTTCTCATAAGTCCATCCTTCCTTTCACATGCGCTTTCAGATTATAATACATACTAAGTATAATATAATTGTGTAAAACCTAAATTAATTTCCCTACAAGAATATGTAAATTATAGATATTTTCTGTGTATCTGTCACGATTAATGTCTAAGTCGATTTAATCATCAATCATACACCGCTCTGCCATTCAACAGCCTTTAATTATTATAATGCTCTGCCTGCGCTCAAACGACATCTTATTGAAATTACCTACAATATCATTTATATGCACTGCATCGTTATTGTACTGTTCTCCTGCTTTGACAAAATTATCATAATCCGGCAGGATATTTGACTGGATATATTCTGCAAGTTCTGCTGCATTATTTATAAGCTCCTGAACCGTTTCTATCACTGTATTGTTGATGTTTTGTATATTTACAGCTGCCTGTCTGCTGGACTCGGAAAGCTGTCCTATTTCAGATGCCACCACAGCGAAGCCTTTTCCTGCTTCACCGGCTCTTGCAGCCTCAATTGAAGCATTGAGGGCAAGCAGATTAGTCTGTCCTGCTATACTCAGGATATCATTCGTCAGCTCACTTACCTTTTCCACCTGCTTGCTGTCCTCGATTGTCTGTTGAAGCTTTGCAATGATTTCTGAAACAACTTTACCGGTATTTTCCTTATTGGAAACAGCTTCTTTTTTTAGTTCCTGGGCATTCTTATCCATTGTATCAGAATACTCTAACAGCCCATTTGAGTTCTCGGCAAGCTCCTGCGCCTTATTCTCTATTTCCTGCATATTGTCTGTAATGCCTGAAATAGTCTCTGTAACCGACTCCATGGAAGCAGATAATTCTTCCATGGCTGATGATATATCATTTGAATTGTCATTAGAAAGACACACCTTATTGTCCACTTCGAGAATAACCCTGTTCATCTCTGCTGCACTATCTGTAATGCTTGCCATGATATCCTGCAATGTATTGATAAAGGCATTTACGTTCCTTCCAACACTTCCTATCTCATCGCCACCTGTAACCTCAAGTCTCATAGAAAGATCACCCTTATTTTCCTTGATATCATCGACCATTTTCTGCATTTTTCTGCTGATATACTGCATAGGTGCCACAATATTTCCTAAATAAAAAATATGCTGTACCTCATATTTCAATATACTAAAAAACAGATGACCCACATAACATATATGTAAGCCATCTGCTCTGATGCTAAAACTAATTAAATTGTTTACTCCTTCACGCCTCCAAGTGTGACACCGGCAATAATATATTTTGATAAGAGGAGATATACAACAATAATAGGCACGATAGCTACTGTTATCATCATATAGATTTTTCCCATATCGAAATTCATATAGTCCGCTCCTCGAAGTGTGGCAATCAAAATTGGTACTGTCATCTTGTTCTTTGACTGGATGATCAGGGCCGGTGTGAAGTAGTTGTTCCATGAACCTACAAATGTGAAAATTGCCTGTACTGCAATTGCAGGTTTCATGATCGGCAATACTATATGGTTGAAATTGTAAAAATATCAGATTCATGTCATAATAATAGAAAGATGACATAAATCTAATATTTTGTTGCAAAGGAGAACCTTTATGGCACTTTCAAAAGAATGGTATGACGCAGAATTTGTTGACAGCGAGAGCGAATCACTGCATCGTGCTCCAAGTATTGAATATAGTTTTTATAACGCAGTCAAAACCGGGGATATGGAATATGTAATAAAAAACTGCAAAGAAGATGCATTTATACACCTTGACGGAACAGGTGTATTGTCCAGAAATACTTTACAGAATATCAAATATCACTTTGTTGTCACAACCGCCATGATCACAAGATACTGTATTGATGGAGGACTCGAGCCTGAGCAGGCATACCGTCTGAGTGACTTCTATATACTTAAGATGGACAGCTGCTCCACCGTACGCCAGGTTGCTGACCTGCATCACGAGATGGCAAAGGATTTCACAGGTAAGATGGTGCTGCAGAAGAAATCGTCTATCCTCTCAAAGCCTGTTACCCAGTGTGTTGACTATATATACAGCAACATAAAAGAGCGTATCACAATAGCTGATCTGGCTGCATACACAGGGCTTTCCGAGAGCTATCTTTCAAGGGTATTCAAGCAGAATCTCGGTGTTTCGATAAGTGATTATATAAGGGAAAAGAAAATAGAAAAAGCGACTCACCTGCTCAAATACTCAGATAAGCCGATTATAGATATAGCCAACTACCTGTCATTTTCATCACAGAGCCACTTTATCCAGATATTCGAGGGTTTTACGGGGCTTACACCAAAGAAATATCGCGACAGGTACTACAAATCCATGTGGTAGCCTGATGCCAAAAGCCTTGTACTACGCACAAAAAATTCCCACGCAAACATGCGTGGGAATTTTATTTAGCTGATACCCAATGATACGATATCAAACGCTATTAATTTTATAAACTATCACTCTATGTATATCTCAACCGTATGACATTTGTCTGTAGAAAGCATTTCAATAGCATGCTTTGGAATACGCACGCTGTTTCCTGTAACATTTTCCACTTTTACATCATCACAGAGCGCTCTTTTGACGTGCGCATCCCCAGGTTCGAGCTTATCAGGATTGTGAACTAAAATATCAAATCCATGACCTGCAAATTCTAACGAAACTTTTGCATCACCTTTTTCGTTATACTGCTGTGGCATGAGTGCAGGCTCAATAACAAGATCTCCAAGCTCTCCATGGACTCCGTATACAGATGTTATCATAGTAAGCATGTACCAGCTTGCGGCACCTGTAAGGTATGAATACAGACCTCTTCCATCATTATCAAAATACTCCGGTACTCCCGGATACATCCTGCTTCTGTCAAAGTCCATCGCAGTATCAAGAAGCGTCTTTAATACCTTGTACCCCTCTTTTATAAAGCCCTGTTTATAGAGCGCATTGGCATACATTACAGCCATATGTGAGAATACAGCACCATTTTCTTTTTCACCATATGCAAATCCAAACATTCTTCCAAGATCAAACTTTTCTTCCTTAAAATCAGTGTTTAGTCTGTAGCCACCGGCTTTTTGATCAAACAGATATTTGTCTGCGCTATTACAGATTGCCTTGATCTGTTCTTTTTTTGCGGTTCCACTCATGATGGCAAATACCTGTCCTGTAAGCATCATGCGTACATCTCCACTCTCACATCGTTCCACCGGTCTGCCGTTATTGTCATAATATCCGTTGAACCAGCCTCCATCCGTGCCATCTGATATCCATTCGTTTTCGCGGATGTTTTTCATCATCCACTCAGCCTTATGCTCCAGGTTTTCGCAAATCGCAGCTATTGGGACAAGAACAGTGCCTCCGCTTGTGCAGTTCTCACATGCCTTTGCATAGCTCATGAGAAGCTCCTGCTTTTTGTCAGGGCAGTTGTAAAGTATTTCGTCATCAGCAAGCAGCAGCTTAAGCTCATCTAACACCTCAATCCTGTTTATTCCGCTTATTTTTTCCACATTTCTTAAACACTTTGCTATATCAAGCAGATTTCCGGCATATGCACATGTAAATGCAACACTTTCGCCTTTGTCCCATGCCATATCGAGCGCATCGTTCCAGTCTGCACCGTGCAGCTTCATCTCGTTGTGCTCCCCAACATCATAGAAAGCGCACAGATTTTGGATCAGAATATGCTCTAAAACCGTTCCAAAATATATCTGACCGCCTGCCGTCCTTTGTTTGTTACCATATGTAGTATTCCATGCTTCATCATGGCTTGTGCCTCTCATGGACTGATAATCCTTAAAGTACGTCGTACGCTCAAACAGTACATCTGTATCACCGGTCTGGTCAATATAAAGCTTTGTGGTTACAAATGGCCAGAATGCGTGATCCATCCATACACGTGTGATGTTATTTCTGTCAGCAATAAACTCGCCAGGCTCGTTTCCTATAATAGTCGCATTGGTTCCATCAATTCTCACACCGCCATAATTGTTTACAATCATCCTGCGGACATCCGAAGGCTCCATAAGTAAAAGTGCAAGACAGTCCTGCCATAGATCTCTCCAGCCTCTTCCACCTTTTCCATAATCATGATGTGGAAGGAATGAACAGCCGTATATTCTTCGCAAGATAGGTTGAAAACATATCCATTTAAGATAATTGTCCTCCTTGGCATTTCCTGTCTCAAAATCAATATTTACCTTGTCTATCCAGTGTTTCTTGACGGTGTTTAGTTCTTCTTTTACTTCAAGTACACTGCGGTACCGTCCGGTAATGGCATTTATGTCATTTTCTTTTTCCGTAAAACCTGCAAGCATGATATAGCTTACCGTCTCCAGCGGTTTTATAATACGGTTTGCAAATTTTATTGCTCCGACTGCTTCTTTTCCCTGAAATTTTTCTCCGGCCTTTGCACCTGCTTTTTCAGTTCTGACTGCCTCAGGAATAAGGAAAGAGCCTCCCTCTCCTATAAACTGCTCAACGGTAGGATAGAAACTCTCAGGACTTTCTCCGTTTCCGGATGATCCATATACGAAGTAGCTTATATCATTTTTCCGGTGTCCACGCTCATCAAATGAGAGGACAGGTGTAACCTCAATACCGTATTGTGTGGTTTCTATTCTGTGCAAAAGTGATGTCACATGCCTGTGATCCCTGATATTGTCAGCACTTCTGCCATAGATTGGGATTGCCCCGATTGGGACTATCTCCATAGCCTCATCTGTCTTGTTAATGATCTCCACAAGCATGACTTCCATGCTTCCATCAAGTGTGACAAATGATGTCGTGTCGGCCTCTAACCCATATATCTTTGAAGCACGGTGCAGCTTCTGCCACATTAAACCTGCCTCAAGCTCACTTTCATCCTGATTACCTGTAAATCTGTCGGCCTCCTGCTGTGCAGATGATCCGCATACTGACCAGAAGCCCTTCCCAACAATCCGACACCAGAAATTTCTGGTGCCTTTATTGTTGTGAAGATTTTCTATACTAACAGGTTCCAGAAGAAAGGTATTCTGGCTTGTTTTACTGTCTCCGCCGAGAGTTGGTGTAATGCTTGATTTAAGCCCTTTTTCCCCTGCAAGTGGCAGATACAGTCCACTGTAGTTTTCGGGATTTTTGATCCTGAAGGTTCCGTATTTGTCTATAAAATCTATATTTTTCATATTTTCAATCAATCCTCTATACAATTACAAATCAAATTTTCACACACCATATACAATCCTATAGCAGTCATTATCCCACCTACGGAAAATTTACATGGTAAGCTCAATCTCTGTCTGCTCGCTAAGAAGCTCTTTTGGAATATAGTCTCCCTCAACCGCATGTCCGTTTACAAAAAGGCTCTTGCATCCGCTCTCAACATGATCAGGATTTTTTACAACTATATGAAGATGGCATCCCCTGAAATCCTTCTCTATCTCAAATCCATCCCAGGCTTTTGGAATAGACGGAGCAATATGAAGTCCATAGAAATCAGGACGCATACCAAGTATTCCCTCTACACATCCAACCATGACTGTTGAAGCAGTTCCTGTGAGCCAGTGTACATGTGAACGTCCAAAGTTTGGACTTGCTTTTCCTTCAGTAAACTGTCCATAGCAGTACGGCTCAAGTCTTCTTATCTCTGCTCTGTCATTCTGTGCGGCAGGAGCATTTTCAATAAAATACTTAAAAGCTCTGTCTCCATGTCCTTTAAGTGCCTCAGCAAGAATTATCCAACCCTGTGACTGTGAGAATATTCCTGCATTCTCTTTAGTTCCCGCATTGTATATCACTGCGAGTGCTCCGTCGAATGCGTGTGCATGATATGGAGGATCCATAAGAATGGCGCCATACTCAGTATTGAGTCTTTCATATACCATTTCAAGAGCCTTATCAGCCTGCTCATCACTTGCAAATCCACTTATAACAGCCCAGCTCTGTGGGTTGAGCCACATATTTGCCTCAGGATCATCACGCTTTCCGATAACCTGTCCATCCCCTGTAAATCCACGGATAAATCTGTCCTCGTTCCAGCAAAGCTCCTGAATGATCTTTCCGATTTTTTCCTGGCTCTCATCAAGATATGCGATATATTCATCATCTTTCTTATAGGCTGCAAACTCTTTTAATATAGTCATTGCATAATAGAACTGAAGTGCTACGAAGGTTGACTCTCCATCTGCACCAAGCCTCAGGCAGTCATTCCAGTCTGCGTAAAGTCCTGCAGGCATTCCATGTTTTCCGAGATGGTTCATCGAAAAATCAATTGCTCTCTTTAAATGCTCGTAAACCGTTCCCTCATCCTTGTTGGCGAATGGAATGACTTCATCTATAAATGCTACATTTCCTGTCTCTGATACATATTTGTATACAGTTGGGAAAAGCCATAATGCATCATCAGCTCTGTAAGCCGGGTGTCCTGTCTCCTGTACATAGGAAGCGTCGTCAGGAGTATCCTCATGTCCCGGATTGTGTGTAAACTTGACAAGCGGAAGTCCTCCACCGTTATCAACCTGTGCTGAGAGCATGAATCTGATCTTTTCAACAGCCATCTCAGGTGCAAGGTGTATAACACCCTGAATATCCTGGACTGTATCACGGTATCCGTATCCGTTTCTGAGTCCACAGTATGTAAATGATGCAGCTCTTGACCAGATAAATGTCATGAAACAGTTATATGCGTTCCATGTATTGATCATTGTGTTGAACTCATCACTTGGTGTATTAATCTGGAAATGTGATAACTGTCCATGCCAGTATGCGATAAGCTCCTCAAGTTCTTTGTCGCAGACAGCTTTTGTATCCGTGTAAGAAGCAACAATCTTTCCTGCTGTCTCATTATCTATCATTCCAACTAAGAATGCTATTGTCTTTGTCTCGCCCGGTGCCAGCTCCAATACTGTTGTGATTGCTCCACAGCTATTCTCGTTGTAGTTGCCGTGGTTGTTAAGCTTTCCGCTCTCTACTCCGACAGGATTGCCATATCTGTGATATTCTCCGAGAAATTCTCCCCTGTCACCGCACCAGCTGTCAACAGGTGCTCCTGCAAGTCCGATAAATCTGTTTACCACATCCTTGTTGTCAATTTCCTTGCCATTCTCGATGCGGTCAAGATTGGCATGGATCATCTGACGCACTCTGTTCTCCACAAATACTGTCTTTGTAATATACTGTGAATACTGCAGATTCACCTGATCCTGCTCATAGTTGCTGTTGTTTGTAAACTCAGCGTAGCCTGTAATATTAAGGCTTCTTGCCTTATCAGAATTATTCGTCACACTCAAATTCCACACTTCGTATGTCTTGTTCAGCGGAACGTAATATCTTACTTCTGAATGAATACCGCTGTAATCAGCCATCATCTTTGTGTATGCTGTTCCATGATGACACTCACTCTTGTATTCATTCAAATCCTTTCCTACAGGCTGCCACGAAGCTGACCAGTAATCCTTGCTGCCGTTGTCTCTGATATAAATATATCTGCCAGGCTCATCGAACTGATTAAACACATATCTCAAAAGCCTTCCGTTTGCACCTGACTTTGCAAAGCTGTATCCACCTGCATTATTGGAAACAATTGCTCCATACTCCGGCGATCCAAGATAGTTTACCCATGGTGCCGGTGTGTCAGGTCTTGTGATAACATATTCTTTTTTTGATTCATCAAAATATCCGTATTTCATATTACTTACTCCATTCTCTACTTAATTATGTGATCTACGGTTATAACTGCCTCCAACGTATATTCAGCAGTAATCCATTTTCGTAATATAATATACATTTTTGCAGCAGTGTATTATACAAAATTATTTCTTAAAATATCAGATTCATGACATAACTAAACTTATCTCACAATATAAGTGTAACTTCCTTTACCGGGACGTTTAACATCTTCATCGTAGCTATCCTTCCGGTATACACGGACATAATCGATCACATATGGATTATTCTCAAAGCTTGTCTCATCGTTTGGATTTCCAACCCAGCTTCCACCAACAGCAAGATTTAAGATAATGTAAATGCAGGAAGGTATCCATGTCCCTTTGGAACCTTTGCACGGCATTCAAATCGTCCATATGTGAAGGTCTGCTTATTCTGTGTTGAAACTCTTCCTGATGTATATGAAGCTGCTTCTTTTGTTGAGCCGGTATCACCATCAGTAACTTTTTTAACCGGATTTATTATTAATTTTCCATCTTTTACCTGAATGTTTTCAGCCGAGTCTACATACTCCTGCAGCTCATTATTTACCCATCCTTTTTCATGTGTCTCCACATTCCAGTCAGCACGGTTTAATGAATCACCATTAAACTCATCGCTCCACACTTTTTTGTAGCCATCATAGCTTAGTTCGCCTGTCTGCTGCGCCGCATCCAGCGCTCCCTCTGCAAACGTCTGTGGTGGCATGGCTGATAATACTCTTTTTTTCATAAGATACCCCTTTCATTTATAGTTATTTGCTATCTCGCATCATGTTACTGTCCACACCTTTCAGCGTAACACGTAACCACAGCATTACTATAACGATTAAGTATCCTTAAAATATACAAAAAAAAGCACAAAAACATCAAATTCATGACATTTTAATTTTCCTGTAATTTCCGCAATTCCCTCGGTGTCATGCCAAACTGCGCCTTAAACATCCGGCTGAACACCTTATAATTCGTAAATCCATTGTGCTCCAGTATGTCCGTGATGGAATCCTCAGTTGCCAGAAGCTCCTCATGTATGTGATTGATTCTTACCTGATTGACATACTCGAGAAATGTAACTCCCATGCATTTTTTGAACATACGGCAGAAATAATCCTGATTGAGTGAGGCTATGTCTGCCGCCTCCTTTAATGCTATTGGCTCCTGATAGTTTTTCGCCACATATCTAAGGACATCCTTAAGGCGCGCTATCTGTCTGGATTCTTTTCCTGCATTCATCTCTTTGTACGAATAATTTGTAAACAAAATATATAAGAATTCGTTCACTTTTGCCATAAGCCGAAGCTCATAGCCCTTGCCCTTTTTCCGGTATATATGCGCTATCGACTTAAGAAGAGACTTCATCTGCTCATATTTTCTGCTGCCTTGCTCGGTCTCATAGCACTCTCTAAACCTTATATGTCCGTAATCGTCTATGTAGCTGTCCAGATATGCATACGGTATCTGCACCAGAAGCACCCTGACTCTTTCATAGCTTTGCGTGCCATGTATCTTATTTGAATTTATGACAAAAAATTCATTTTCTTGCAATGTATATTCATTTTCACCGCAGACAACCTGCAGTGAGCCGGAAACTACATAGATTATCTCTATATGGTCATGCCAGTGCCTCGGTGAAAACTGCCTGTAGTCCTCGTATCTGTCGCAGTAGATTGGAAGATGTGGTATTGATCTGACGTTTTCGTGTGTGTATTGCTGCATAATTTTCTCCCTGACTTACTAAATCAAACTTCGTATTTAATGCTATGATACCTTTTGAACCTTTAATCATTAATTATGCTATATTAGCCTGAGCATATCCAATTGTTCCGAAGAAAACAATATTCATAGTTTGAGATTCTACCTTCAAAATATACTCCTCTCACGCAAAAAGTCAATATCGACCTAAAATAATGTCAGTATCACAATTGTATATATCGCTTTTATAATTTACAATCATCTTATACGAAAAGAACAAGCTCCCGACATATTAATGTATGGGAAGCTCATTAAATAATAAAAATATAAGAAAGGTAATCTGCTATGAACAAATGGTCACGATTCAAATTCACTCCTAATCTTCCACTTGGGGCAAATGGTGAAAGAGTTACAGGAAGCAAGGCTCACATAGAGCTTTCAAAGGAAGCTGCCAAGGAAGGCATGGTACTTCTCAAAAACGAAAACAACGTACTCCCTCTTGCAGCGGGTTCTAAGGTAGCCCTATTTGGAAAGGGTACTTTCGACTATGTAAAGGGCGGTGGCGGAAGCGGTGATGTAACCGTTGCATATATCCGCAATCTCTACGAAGGACTTAAGTTTCAAAAAGAGAAAATAAGCATATTTGAGGAGCTGTGCGATTACTACCGCAACGACATTAAAAAGCAGTATGCAGCCGGTGCTGTACCCGGCATGACTATAGAGCCGGATGTACCGGCTGAGCTTTTAAGCAAGGCTCAGGCATATACCGACACTGCTATCATCTCAATCTGCCGCTACTCCGGAGAAGGCTGGGACAGAAAGAGTGTTATTGACCCAAACAACAAGGCTCTCTGGGACTACGAACGCGAAATGACCGAAAAGTCGGCAGAGCTTTTTAAGGATGGTGATTTCTGTCTCTCCGTAAAAGAAAAGGAGATGATTGACACTGTAAAAGCCAGTTTCAAAAATGTAATCGTGATTTTAAATGTCGGCGGAATGGTTGATACATCTTGGTTTGCTTATGATGATCAGATTCAATCAGCACTGCTTGCCTTACAGGGTGGTATTGAAGGCGGGCTCGCTGCCGCTGAGCTTCTCGTAGGAGATGGCAATCCTTCCGGAAAAACTGTCGATACATTTGCCAAATCACTCGACGACTATCCGTCTACTTACAATTTCCACGAGTCAAGAGACTATGTGGACTATACCGATGATATATATGTCGGATACCGCTATTTCGAGACAATTCCGGAAGCTGCCGAGAAGGTTGTATACCCATTTGGCTATGGACTCTCATACACCACATTTGATGTGGAGACTGTTTCTGCCGGCGTTGTGAATTCCAACTGTACGTCTGAGGCCAATAAGCTCTACGCAAAAGTCCGTGTGACAAATACAGGTAAATTCTCCGGAAAAGAGGTTGTTCAGGTATACATTGCTAAACCACAAGGAAAGCTTGGCAAGCCTGCAAAGGAGCTCGCAGCCTTTGAAAAGACAAGAGAACTGCAGCCGGGTGAATCACAGCTTATGATCCTCACATGGGAAATAAACGATATGGCATCATATGATGACCTTGGAAAGGTTAAAAAATCTGCATATGTACTTGAAGCCGGTTCATATGATATATACGTTGGAACGAGCGTCCGTGACGTGACAAAAGCAGATTACTCATATATATTAAATCATGATGTAATTACTGAGCAGCTTTCAGCAAAGCTGGTTCCTACAAGTCTGCCAAAGAGAATGCTCGCTGACGGAAGCTATGAAGCTCTGCCTAAAAGTGAGCCTGTTGACACCGACTACTCAGCTATTGGCAACATTGACCCTTCCCTGACAGAGGGTGTTGCTCCCGGTCAGAGAGCCATCCCATACTTCCGCTTTGCCGATGGCATGGCTAAAAACGGCAGTCACGACATCATGGATGTTGTGGAAGGACGTATCACGCTTGATGAATTTGTATCAGAGCTTTCCATCGATGATCTCATTCATCTGCTCGGTGGACAGCCAAATATCGGTGTTGCAAATACCTTCGGTATCGGAAATATGCCTGAATACGGTATTCCTTCTGTCATGACAGCAGATGGTCCTGCAGGAGTGCGCATAGCTCCTGAGGTCGGTATATGCACCACTGCGTTTCCATGCTCCACACTGCTCGCATGCACATGGAACCCTGATGTTTTAGAGGCTGTAGGACGCGCCGGCGGTGAAGAATTAAAGGAAAACAACCTTGCACTGTGGCTCACCCCTGCCATCTGTATTCACAGAAGTCCTCTCTGCGGACGTAACTTCGAGTACTACTCAGAGGATCCATTCGTCACAGGAAAGCTCGCAGGTGCCATGGTACGCGGAATCCAGTCCAACAATGTCGGTGCCACACTCAAGCACTTTGCCTTGAACAACAAGGAAACCAACCGCAAAAACAGCGATTCACGCGTTTCAGAAAGAGCTGCCAGAGAAATCTATCTGAAGGCATTTGAGATGATTGTAAAGGATGAAAATCCATGGGCTATTATGTCCTCTTACAATATGATAAACGGCTACAGAGCCTCTGAAAGCGAGGATCTTTTGACAGGAATACTGCGTGATGAGTGGGGCTATGAAGGAATGGTCACAAGCGACTGGTGGACCTGTGGCGAGCATTACAAGGAGACAAAAGCTGGAAATGATCTTAAGATGGGAAATGGATATCCTGATCGTGTAAAGAAGGCTTATGATAAGGGTGCAATCTCTCGTAGTGAGATGGAGACCTCTGTAAAGCGTATATTAGGATTAATATTAAAGCTTGATTAAATTTTACTCTGCTTTATGCAAACCTACCCGGTTCATAATACCCGATACTTATTATACAAAAACAAAAACGGACATGCAAAACTGCCATGTCCGTTTTTGTATTTGTATTTGTATATCTCAATCATTAATTCTGTATTTTAGCATATTCCTCAATTTTACATACATGCTCTTTTGTTTTTTCATCATAGTTGATTGCCACAAGCAGGATGTTTCCCGTATATTGCAATAATGAATTCGGATACTGTCTCTCACGAATCTGCTGCATGGCTGTATCCGCATTCTTATTCCATTTCAGCTCCACAACAAGCGCCGGATAATCATTTATATACTCAGGCTTCGGAATATAAACAAAATCAGCAAAGCCACGCCCTGTCGGTAATTCCCTGACCGGCTTAAAATAATAGTTCATTGTTCCAAGATAAGCAATGGCCAACACACTGCTAAGGGAATTCTCGTCATTATATTGAATCACCGAGGTATACTCCATATGAATCTGCTCAATTTTTGCTGCCACAGTATTTACATCTTTGTTTATTGTTGCATTAAACAAATCTATTGACTGTCTCTCAAACTGTATGATTTCATCCCATTTGTTTTCCTCAACCGCATCCATAAGCTCATTGCGAAGCTCTTCATTCGGAATATATGCCATCTGATTTTTCTGATTAAAAGCCAGATATCCAAGATGTATAAGCAATGTCAGCACATCATCTTTGTTTTTAAATGATACCATATCATTCTGAAACGTGGTTGTTCTAACTTTTATCTCATTTCCTGAAATCATTGAAATAATAGCGGCTCTTAATCCATCAAAATCCATGTCAATAAGCGGAATCAGAGATTCATATGTGCCGGTCTGTGACCAATAGCTTTGGAAGCTGCCTCTCATCATCACGCTCACTACCGCTTTTGGATTATACACATGTTTACCCGAAAGCATATAGCCATCATACCAGTTTTTTACTGCTTCATAATCCCTGTCATACTTTTTGCATAACTGCTTAACCTCATCATCTGTAAAGCCAATATATGATGCAAGCGCTCCTGCATCAAGCATTGTGAACTCTTCAAAATTGTTAAGTGCTGACTGAGTTTTTAGCTTTTTAATAGGAAGTATGCCGGTAAGATAAGCTAACGCAATATACTTTGTCGGCTCTGTCCCTTTAAACATTCCTCTGAGGAAATTAATATATTCCTCCTGCAGTTCCTTATTATTAGCCTCATCTCTTATCAACACATCCCACTCATCTATTATGATAACAAAGGTATTTCCTGTGGCTGCGTTTATATAAGACATGGCTCCATAGGCTGTTTTAACAGTGTCCGGTATCACATCACCATATGCTATTATAAGCTCATCAAGAATACCGTTATTGATGTATTTCACGGTGTTTTGCACTTCGCCCGCATCCATCATGCACCACTGGACATCAATATGAATAACATCATATTTATTAAGGTTTGTCTCAAAGGAATCAAGCCTGCCTACCTTTAGAGTGGAAAACATGTCAAAGGAATCACATCCTCTGCTATAATAAGCAGCAAGCATATTCGCCGTGATGGACTTTCCAAAGCGCCTCGGTCTGCTATTGCATATGCATGCCATATCAGAACCTATAACCTTATTGGTGTATGCCAAAAGCATAGTTTTATCCACATATATTTCCGATTTCAATGTCTTTTGAAAAGCTTTATTTCCCGGATTTAAAAATCTTCCCATGAATTTTCCTACCTTAATGAAATAATTTAACAACCTATACTACATGTTAAGTATAGCAGTTTTTAATCAACTTCACCATATCAACTTTGAATTATATACAATTTAAACTATTACTTTCCATAAATATTGTACTCAGGCACATCCACGCCATCTGTTCCGGCATAGTATGACATCTCCACCTCGTTGAGTCCTTTTTTCTTGTCAAGAATCACATTGTACTGGGATGAATATATAACATCTCCATTTTTATTAAATCTGTATTCAATATTCACTCCATCTTTGCCTTTTAATGCCTTTCTCGGAATCTTTGCAAGGAAGATACGCTCACTGTCGGAAATCTTCTTCACCTCGACTGCATCCACCCATTTGAAAAATACCGGTGCAGCCACTCTTGTATCATCCATGCTATAACTGTCGTAATCATAGTTGGCTGTGTCATCATCTTCTGTATCCTTTAACACATGATAGCCCATCTGTATGCTGTCCACGCCATCAAGACCGGTATCATTGTTGTTATAGCTACCCGAATCGTAAGGCGAATATACATATAAAAGGATAAGCTGTGAGCTCTTTACCTCATCTATGCTATCCCTGAATAAATGTGCAGCCTTTATATGAGATACATTGAGCTGTCTTAAGCTGTCATTTGTCTCACCTGCCAGCTGTCTTGCATACATGGTGACCATACCCTTATTTTCCATAAAGTCTGCATCTGCTGCAAGCGCCGGAGATGCATCCGTGGAAAGTGACATCAGATATTTGTAGTCTGTATCCTCCATACATACTGTATTGTACCTTGCAACCAGATAATCAGGCCTTGCAAATGCAAGCACAAGATAACATACCCCGATTACTATTATTCCGTACCGAAATAGCGAAAAAGCAGGCTTACATATAGATAAAATCACTCCGAGCATAAACAGCACTATCACTCCAAGTGCCCAGAACACACAAAGCCTGGTGGCTGTCAGCCCGTACTCTGACACATACAGTCCCATACGGTATGCGCTTGATGCAATCATGATATATGTACACAGTGTTATTAAAATTAAAAATGCATTTAATACTTTATTCCTTCTGAACAATCCACTTCCGAGCAATACGATAATCACATTAAGTATACACACGAAAAGCAGCTGGAAAAAGCCTTCTCTCGCGTACCTGGCATAGGTATAGCCGCTTGGAAGCTGCATAAGTCCCCCGAACAGATACACAATCTGTATAAAACAAAAAAATACATATACCACTGATATAGTTGCAGCTACAGTGATACCGATTGCAGCCGGAAATGCCGGAGTCTCAACCGGTGCATCCGATATACGTTTCTTGCTCAGATACTTTATACCACAGTACGATGAGAAAAGCGCAAATACAAAAAGAAATACAACCTTGCTCACTGTAAAGAAATTGATATCAGCAAATATTTTCTTTATTACTGAGGCAAAAACCGCATCCGCAGAGCACAGCAACACCACTATCAGCACAACCAGAGGAAAGGCAATTGCTATTCCGATAAACACATAAAGCATTCTGTGTTTTTTCACATGCCGCTCTCCGGCAGTTGCATTTGCACTGTCACCGACCATACTGTCACTGCCCATATTGTCACTATCCATGCGCTCATTTCTCATATAGTCGGCAATATCCATAAACGGCTCAGCTATACACCCAATCGCTCCAAACACCGCCTGAAATGCCGCAGTGATATACTTTATGAGCCCCCATTGTCTGTCATTGCAGAAATTGTGAAGCAGCATAAAAACAAGAAACACAAGTATCCAGCAAAAATTAAATCCTTGTATAATTTTATTACCGGTCAAGCCTGACGAAAGGCCTGTGAGTATCATCATCACACTGTACCATACAGTGAGCGGCTTTGCCTCTATATGAAGTATCTTCATACAATACAGGCTGTATACTCCTGTGACGATTGCAAACAACGTAACAAGTATTCCACCTGTATTCTCATACAGGAAAATGGTGTACAGCAGCGCATATATTATCGTAGGTATACATAGCCTGCCAAAAAAATCCGCGTTTCTCCTGCTTTGTTCACGCCGTCTTTGCTCCGCCTCCTGCTGCATCTTCTGCAGTTCAATACCCGACACCCCCATATGTGGCTGTGAAGTCTGTGGCGTGTTCTGTGAAAACTGTTGGGGATTCATGCCCCCGATATTATTATTGTCCATAGCTACCTCCTTACTATCTATGTAGTTATTTTCTCATATTTTTTACTTACCGGCAAGCTAATTGTACTACGCTGTTTTTAGTTTTGCAATAACTTTTTATCGTATCTCGATAAATTAGTTGTAATCGTTATAAATGTCAGGTAAATGTCACATTAAAAATGAGGAAATAGTAACCTGAGACGCGTAGAAAAAGTTGTTTGAAAATGTTAAGGCTTACTGATAAAACAAAAAATCGCAGATACCATATTATGATATCTGCGACTTTACTTATCTTATTTTCTCCTAAAGACACTCCAATGGATATTGACTTAATGCAGTCATAGAGTTTTATTTTAAACTACTGCTGCACATTAAACGCTTTAATTCCCGGATAAACTGCGCTCTTTCCCAGCTCCTCTTCAATTCTTAAAAGCTGGTTATACTTTGCAACACGCTCTGAACGCGAAGGTGCACCTGTCTTTATCTGGCATGTGTTGAGTGCCACCGCAAGGTCTGCAATTGTTGTGTCGGCAGTCTCACCTGAGCGGTGTGAGCTGATTGCTGTATAGCCTGCCTTGTGTGCCATCTTGATAGCCTCAAGAGTCTCTGATACTGAACCGATCTGGTTTAATTTAATCAGGATTGCATTTCCTGCTCCAAGGCTTATTCCCTTTGCAAGTCTCTCAGTGTTTGTTACGAACAGGTCATCTCCTACAAGCTGTACCCTATCGCCCAGACGCGCAGTAAGCTTCTGCCAGCCTTCCCAGTCCTCCTCATCAAGACCATCCTCGATTGATATAATAGGATATTTGTCACAGAGCTTTGCCCAGTGCTCTATAAGCTCCTCTGAGGTATACTCTGTGCCGGCTTTTGGCAGCTTGTATAAGCCCTTGCCCTTTTCACTCTTCCACTCTGATGATGCGGCATCCATGGCAATCTTGAAATCTTTGCCCGGCTCATAGCCTGCCTTCTTTACAGCTTCAAGAATTGTCTCGATAGCCTCCTCGTCAGATTTGAGTGCCGGTGCAAATCCACCCTCGTCACCTACTGACGTGGCAAGACCGCGCTCCTTTAATATGGCTGCAAGTGCATGAAATACCTCCGCACACCATCTGAGACACTCCTTGAAGGAAGGCGCACCTACCGGCATAATCATAAACTCCTGCACGTCAAGTCCTGATGAGAGTGCATGACATCCACCGTTTACAATGTTCATCATAGGTACAGGAAGTCTGTTTCCCGAGATACCACCTAAAAATCTATAGAGAGGAATATCAAGTGATACAGCTGCCGCCCTCGCACACGCAATTGATACAGCAAGAATGGCATTAGCTCCAAGCTTAGACTTGTCCTTTGTGCCATCTGCCTCTATCATAGCCGCATCTATTGCATAGATATCACTTGCGTCCATACCTGTCAATATGTCGTTGATTACAGTATTTATATTTTCTACTGCCCCGGTAACACCCTTGCCCAGATATCTGCTCTTGTCTCCGTCACGAAGCTCAAGTGCCTCGAACTCTCCTGTTGAAGCTCCTGATGGTGCTGTGCCTCTTGCAACAGTTCCGTCAACCAGATAAACCTCTGCCTCAACTGTAGGATTTCCTCTGGAATCAAGTATTTCTCTGCCCACTACCTTTTCGATTTCTAAATAATTCATTATGAACCTCCTTATGTTTTTTCTGATTCAATTTTATCCTACAATACAGTTTCTCTATGTCATGATTGTAGGATTGAATGCAAGCATGCATCGATGATACCTTTTGACCCTTTAATCATAAAAATACATATGTGAAAGCCTGCCGCATATGCATATATTTATAAATAAAGAAAAATGCTACACAGTTAGTTTAATCTAACCAATGTAGCATTTCAATAGTTCATAATGATAATATTTCCCAATTATAGAAATATTATGTTCTCACATATCATTTTAAATGGGCTGTAATCGTTGCTGGTCACACTGTTAGGTGTGAACAGTAACCATCTTTAACAGCAACTATCTCTCTGCCTCAATCTCACGCGCAACATACACGCCGCTTGCCGACGCATGTGAAAGTGAATGTGTCACACCGCTTCCGTCTCCGATGATGTAAAGTCCCTTATATTTGCTCTCAAGCTTATCGTTAAGCTCTACCTCCATGTTGTAGAACTTGACCTCTACGCCGTAAAGCAGGGTATCGTCATTTGCAGTTCCCGGTGCTATCTTGTCGAGCGCATAAATCATCTCAATGATTCCGTCCAGGATTCTCTTTGGAAGCACAAGGCTTAAGTCTCCCGGTGTAGCTGAAAGTGTAGGGGTAACGAGTCCTTCCTCAATACGCTTCTCATTGCTTCGACGCCCTCTCACAAGATCACCAAAGCGCTGTACAATTACACCGCCACCAAGCATATTTGAAAGGCGCGCGATGCTCTCACCATATCCGTTGCTATCCTTGAATGGCTCTGAAAAATGCTTCGCAACAAGAAGAGCAAAGTTCGTGTTTTCAGTCTGCTTGTCTGCTCCCTCGTAGCTGTGTCCGTTTACTGTTACGATACCGTTTGTATTTTCATTTACCACGATGCCATGCGGATTCATGCAGAAGGTACGCACATTATCCTCAAAAAGCTGTGTTCTGTATACAATCTTGCTCTCATACAGCTCATCTGTCAGATGTGAGAAAATCAGGGCCGGAAGCTCAACACGCACACCGATATCCACACGGTTTGACTTGGTTGGGATATCAAGGTCATTGCAGACCTTCTCCATCCACTTGCTTCCGCTTCTTCCAACTGAGATGATACAGTATCTGCTCTCATATGTGCTATCCGCTGTTTTTACTGCATATCCGGATACATTGTCTGTGTGAGCCTCTTGTAAACTGCAAGCATCAGCCCCTGCTGTATTCTCATCATACAGTACCTCTACCGACTCAACAGGTGTATCAAAATAAAAATCCACCTTATCCTTCAGATGTGCATACATATTTTCCAGAACAACATAGTTTATGTCAGTTCCGAGATGTCTGACCGATGCATCCAAAAGCTTGAGCTTATTCTGCATGCAGACCTTTTTGAGCTTTGTGCCGGCTGTAGAATAAAGCTTTGTGCCCTCACCGCCGTACTTCATATTAATCTCGTCAACATATTCCATCAGATCAATGGCCGGCTGCTTGCCGATATGCTCGTACAAGGTACCGCCAAAATCATTTGTGATATTATATTTTCCGTCTGAAAAAGCACCTGCTCCGCCAAAACCGCTCATAATAGAACAGCTCTTGCAGGAAATACAGCTCTTTATTTTCTTTCCGTCGATAGGACATTTTCTCTTAGCAAGCTCATGTCCTGCCTCAAAAACCGCTATTTTGCAGTTAGGATTCTTCTCGATAAGCTCATATGCTCCGAAGATACCTCCCGGTCCTGCTCCAATGATTATCACATCATAATTATTCATCTGTCAATTGCCTCCCATAATACGTTGCTATTTGTACGCCCAATGTGGCGCACGCCAGTCACTTATGATACTATATTTTTTCCTTTATCGCAAGAGCAATTTCTATATTCCAGCAAATCTCCCGGCTGACAGTCAAGTGCTTCACATAGCTTTGCAAGCGTGGATACCTTGATTGCCTTTGCCTTGCCGTTTTTTAAAATTGATATATTTGCCATGGTGATTCCCACACGCTGCGACAGCTCCGTAACACTCATCTTTCTCTTTGCAAGCATTACGTCTATGTTAAAAATAATCTCGCCTTCCATGTATCTCTCCCGCTCAAATAAAACTGTAGCGCACACGCTATATTGTCAAATCACTCTGCTCCTGCAGATCTGCGGCCTTTACCACAAGATGTGACAAAACCGCCGCCACGACCGATGCCACAACACAGGCAAACACTATGAACACAAGAGCCAGTATCACCCCCGGATGATTCACATATATCCTCCACATGCAGACATTCACAATAAAAAAATACAATGCATCAAACAGAATTATTTTCGATGCCAGCTTTATATGTCTCGCATTCTCTAGGGAAAACGACCTGTCTTTTCCGATATTTACAGCTACTCTCCAGCCCAGATACAATATAACATAGCACGGAATTGCACTGATGATAAACAGAACAAGCCATGGTATATACATATCAGAAATCTGCGGATCAGGCGCAATAAGCACATGCCCTATCCATGGTATGGCAACCGCACAGACCACTAATCCGCAAAGTGCTACCGCTATTATTACTATCTTTAACCATTTTTCAAGTTCTTTTTGTCTCATTTATTCACCTTGCTTCTCATTGAGAAGTCCATACTCTGCAAGAAGCTTTTTTTGATACTCCTTATCCTTTGAAGCTTTCTGCAATTCATCATATTTGCCTTCGGACAATAAAATCTGATTTAGCTGGTTAATCAATTCTATTCCTTGTTCTAATCCTTGTTCTAATCCTTGTTCTAATCCCTGTTCTAAGCCTTGCTTTATTCCTTGTTCTAAGCCTTCCTCGATAGCATCAGCTCTTTCAAGCTCAAGCTGCCTGTCAAATTCGTAATTTAACTGCATACTCTTCGTCACCTCACTTCTGTAAGTCTTTAGAAACTCCTTCAGAATATCATTGTCAATACAATAGTCTATAGCCTTCTCAATATCTATAGCCAGATCATCAAATGCCCCGTCTGCATGATACTCTCTGACCTTATTTACAAATGTCATATAATCATTCAGCCAGCCACAGGACTCCATAATAGCCTTGTTCTTTCCGTCGTTTATATTGTACACCTTACATTTAAGCTCAAGATTCGGCTCATCGGTCGGCTTCTCAAACGCATCGGACAGCTTAAGCTCCTGAACCTCCGGCTGTTCCTCCTCACCATTGTAAAATACCACAAAATGTGGTGTCGGTATCTTTACCAGTCTTCTGCCATAGATGTTCTTGCCACTTTTTGTTCCTTTTTTCTTGTCGCTGAGCATATCTGACAATATCACGCTGAAATAAATAAGACTTCTCACCGGCATATTCGGACAAACTGTGGACTGATGCTCATATATGCTCAATCTCGCATCCACGATAAACGATGCATCATTTCTGACCGAAAGTGAAATGCCGCCATCGTGAATCACTATCTCAACATCCTCCGGATTGTCATAACTAGACCCATTCATTGCGTTATACAGCTGTAAGGCTCTTTCCTTATCCTGCATCAGCATACTGAAAACATCACTTTTGTACTCTCTGTTACCACTCATATAAAATCCTCCTTCATTTGAAAACACTAAAGCAGGAAATATCTGTGTGGTAAAAGCCCTCTTATCCTGCTTTAAATAAAATAATGAAACATTTAAAAGCAAGAATTTCAGGGAATATGAAAAAAAATTAAGGTATTGAAGACCCTGCACGCCCTTATCGCCGGACGACATCTTATTATGCCTCACATATTTACAGAGCATATAGTCATATCTGTAATTAATGTGCCAACGACCGCACAGGTTGCTATAGAAAAACTGCTTTGATTATATTCTAACATATGTGGATAAAAAAACAACCAAAAAAATACGCAACAGAAAAGTCTGTTACGTATTTTGACCTTATTTTTTAAAAACATAATAATCTGATGAAAGCTGCTACTATAAGTATTAATGCTAATGCTTTTTCTGCAATATATGACCTTGCATCCGGTACATAGGTTTTCTGCCAGATTGAGTATGCACATCCACACCCCACTACAAACATGCAATATAGCTTAAACGCCTGCGAATTCATACAATCAGTGAAAAACATTATAATAATCCATACTATTAAAAATAGCATTAAAACTAAGTACTTTAAAAATAATTGAATCTTCTTCATGGCAAATCCCCCTTAAATATATAATTGCATCATTATGCTTCCATAAATAGCTTCCTTCACTTATATAGACGCAATCCATGCTTATATATTACCAAAACCAAGAAATTTTTTCAATCTCTACTTTATCACCACCGCAATTACATAATCCTCAAGCTCACGAAACACTACCCTTTTTTCATAAGCCTCCATCGTCTTATCATCCAGCTCCCCCGAAAAGCCTGTACCGACAAGCTTCATTATCGCCTCATACTGTGTCCAGTATTTTGTAAGCTCAATCTGAAATGCATCAGATTCATTCTCAAAGCCTTCGAGTCTGTCAAGCAGCTCCTTTCGCATTATACGCTTTGCCACTTTGTAGCTCATGCGCTTTGTATGCTCTATGTCCACACCAACAGGTCTGTCTGATATTGCAAGCACCACATATGGACCGCTGTGTGCCAGATTAAAAAAAGCTGCGCTCTCATTCTTATATCCTGCTGCTATTTCCGGCTTACCATGCTCATTTCTGACAAGCTGTTCATCCGATGATATCCCCAGATATTTGAAGAGCATGTATCCCGCCAAAAGCTCCTGATTTGCTGTGCCACACAACCTGTTGCTGCCTGTTTTTACACCTTTTTCTGAAATAGTTGTGTATTTATCCACATAATAGGCAGACACATGTGGAATTATCTCCTTCTGCCGGCCTGCGATGGAATCCGTTTTTTCTATAAAAATCTGACAGTTATTGTTTATTTTCCATACCATCCCAAGTCACCTTTCTATAACTCCAACCTTCCCCTGCCTTCATCAAAATACAACTAATATTATAAATTATCCCTACGATATCTGCAGCTCATACAGCTTCCTGTATATGCCATCCTGTTCCAGAAGCTCCCTGTGCGTACCGCGCTCACATATACGACCCTTGTGCATGACCATGATGCAGTCAGCATGCTGGATAGTGGACAGACGGTGCGCAACCATGATTGTTGTCCTGCCGTCCATGAGCTTTTCAAGCGCCTCCTGTATGAGAATTTCTGTCTCTGTATCTATGTTGGCGGTTGCCTCGTCCATGACCAGTATGCTCGGATTGTGGGCAAGTGTCCTTGCGAAGGACAATAGCTGACGCTCTCCTGCCGAGAAGGTCGCACCACGCTCCGTAACAGGCTCGTGATAGCCCTGTGGGAGCTTTTCGATAAAGTGTGAGGCATTTACATATTCTGCTGCCGCCTTCACCTGCGCATCCGTGATAGCGTCATCATTCAGGCGGATATTGTACGCCACATCCCCCTCGAATATAAACACATCCTGCTGCATCTGACCGATTGCACTGCGAAGCTGCTTTTTGCTAAGCTGTCTGATATCGATGCCATCAATGTAGATATGTCCCTTTTGTATATCATAATACCTGCCTATAAGATTTAAAATGGATGATTTTCCTGCTCCGGTTGCGCCGACAAAGGCCACCTTCTCGCCCGGATTAATGACAAATGAGACATCCTTAAGCACATAGTTTTCGCCGTCATAGGCAAACCAGACATGGTCAAATTCAATTTTTCCGGTGATTTTATCCGGCTGCTTTGGATTTTCGACCTCAGGAATAAATTCATCCTCATCCATAACCGTAAATATCTTCTCTGCTGATGCAATTGATGACTGCAGTGTCGAAAACTGCTCTGCAAGTTCCTGTATCGGGTCGAAAAATGACCTGATGTAATTCGAGAAAATATACAGAGTACCGACCGAAATAATCTCATCAAACACATTTCTGCTTCCGAACCACAGCACTATCATCAGCGACAAAATGCTCAGAATATAGATAAGCGGACGGAACACCGCATACATAAGCATCTCCCTGTAAAAAGCCTTGTAGAGCTTTGTATTTTTATCATGAAATTCCTCGAACTTGCGCTCCTGTCTGCCAAATATCTGTATAATTTTCATTCCCGAAAGATGCTCGGACAAAAATGTATTGATGTCCGTCAGGCGCGTACGGTAAAGCCTGTAAATATTTCTGGCAATTTTCTGGCACAGCACCGTAAGCCCAATTACAAGCGGCATCAGCACAAATGATATCGCAGCAAGCCTAACATCAAGCACAAGCATAACGCCTGCAAGTCCCACTATTTTTACAATATTTCTGAAAAGCTGTACGAGAATGCCCGAATACATCTCATTGAGAGCCTCAACATCATTTGTCACACGGGTTACAAGCTTTCCAACCGGCGTGATATCAAAATACCTGCTTCCAAGAGACTGGATATGTCTGTATAGGTCTTTTCTCATCTGAAGAATGATATTCTGGCCTGTTTTCTGCAGTATCCAGGTCTGAGCGATGTTGAATGCAAAGCTTAAGGCAAGTACAACCGCATATTTGATAGCTGTAGCAATTATTACATCATAATCCCCATTTGCTCCAAAAGCATCAATTGCATCACCCACCAGCATCGGCCTGTAAAGGTCAAAGGCTGTCAGTCCAAGCACCAGCAGAAGGGCAAAAATCACCCAGTGGGCATACGGCTTCATGTAGGCTATGAGGCGCATTGTGGAGCTTTTTTTATTCATTTCTTTTTTACTTATATTTTTACTCGAATTCATACTATAATCTTCTCTGTTATTTCGTAACTATTCATCGTCAAATCTGCATAGCAACGCTTTTCAAGCACTTTAACTGCCAAGCTCACTCTCAAGCTGCTGCTTATGGCTGATATCAGCGTAAAAACCGCCAAGCTCAAGCAGCTCTTCAGGAGTGCCATACTCTGTCAGTTTTCCGTCAGAAAGCACTGCCACATGGTCAGCCTTCTGCAGTGTGGAAATCCTGTGGGCAATCACTATGGTTGTCTTGCCCTGTCTGGTTTCCATGAGGTTTTCAAGTATCTGCTCCTCTGTATCGGTATCGACAGCAGAAAGCGAATCATCCAGTATGAGGATTGCAGAATCCTTTAAAAGTGCTCTGGCTATCGAGCTTCGCTGCTTCTGGCCTCCCGAAAGTGTCACTCCGCGCTCTCCAACCATGGTCTTGTACTCATCCGGAAAGCCCATGATATTATCGTGTATACACGCATCCTTTGCAGCCTGTTTTACCGCATCAAGAATTGCCGGGTTGTCGGCAATCCTGTCCTCAAGACCAAATGCTATATTCTCCTCGAGTGTGTCGGAAAACAGGAAATTCTCCTGTGGCACATATGAGATATCACGGTGTAAAACCGCCAGCGGATAGTCTGTTATCGGGCGGCCATCCAAAAGTATCATGCCGTTTTCACAATCATAGACTCTAAGCAAAAGGTCGGCAAGTGATGATTTTCCGCTTCCGGTACGTCCTAAGATACCAAGCATCTCGCCCTGCTTCACATGTATACTCACGTCTGAAAGCACCGGCTTGGAGCCGTCAGGGTATGTGAAGCTGAGGTGGCTAAGCTGTATATCGCCATGTATTTGTATTTTATCATAAATACCATCAGCTAAATTATCTGTATTTCTGCCTGCCATGCCATCATTTTCTATTACATTTTCCGGTGGCACCATATCGACAATATCAGGCTTTTCCTCGAAAATAGTCTGGATTCTGCCCCATGCCGCAGCCGCCTGAGAAAATGTGTTGATACAGTCGCCTGCCGCAATCATAGGCCACACAAGCATATCGATGTATGAGTTGAATGCCACGAACTGGCCTATCGAAACCTGTCCGTCAAGCACCATCCTGCCACCTGCAAGGAGTGTCACTATCACGCTTATTCCGATTACGGCATCCAGCGTCGGGCCAAAGACAGCGCGAAGCTTTACCACAGCAAGATTTTTCTCCCTGCTGTTCTCGCAAGCCTTTTCAAACTGCTTAAAGTCCTCTTCTTCCTGCGCAAATGCCTTGACCACGCGGATACCGGCAATGCTCTCCTGCACCTTGTCAGACAGATAGGAGAAAGCATCCTGCCTTTTCACCTGACGTTTCTTTGACTCTATCCCATAAAAATAGCAGCCGATTGCAATGAAAATAAGTGGAATAAAAGCAAATAATGTCAGCTTAAAATCCACGTATACTACCATTTTGACAAGCACCATCACCGTCATGATTACCGCGTCAAACACGGTGATGACAGCCATTCCGGTTCCCATCCTGACAGCCTGTAAATCGTTAGTGAAATATGCCATAAGGTCTCCTGTCTTATGGCTGTTGTAATAGCGCGCCGAGAGTGTCTCCATATGTGAAAACATATCATCGCGCAGTCTGTATTCTATTCCTCTTGATGCTCCTATGATGAAATATCTCCATCCAAAGCGCCCCGCCATGATTATCAGGCCTGTTATCAATATCTTAAATATAATGCCGCCCACGCCCGCCATATCAAGCTTTCCTGCAGTGATTCCGTCGATTATCTCCCCAATAAACTGCGGAATGTACAGATTTGCAAGGTCTACTGCAAGAAGCACAAAAATGCCTATCGCATAGTGCCATTTATATGCAAGCAGATATGGGCGCAGCGAGTATTTTTTATCGTTCATGTTATTCCTCCGTATTTTAAATGCCACTGCGTGGTTAACCCGGCATGCGGCCATATGCTCTCTAGGAGCTAACGCTACGCTGTTAAGAGGCTGTACGAATTATGCTCATAGTTTTTCTATGCTCGACGAAACCGGCTTTTATGTGCCGTCCATGGCACATAACGCCTTGCCCCGGCGTCCATGCCGGTGCATTTCTGGTTACCAGGGCATAATTCTACAGACTCTAAACAGCTTCGCTAGTCGCTCTACGAGAGCATATAACCGCCTCCCTGGCTAACCACGCTACATTCTCTATCTACCTCCACAGGTCTGCCACAAAATACGTGAGCGCCGCCCATGTATACACAGAATAGTATATGCCGTGCTCGTCCACTCCATCCTCAAGTATCTTCTTCGCCTGCGCCTTAGTCAGAAGGTCGAATCCGTCAAAGAGCTCGCCACCCACTGCGCCCTCCTGAGACATTCCATTAAGGCTATCGCGGTTAAGTACAATCTTTACAAGGGCGTTGCTTTCATCTGTCATGCCCGGTGTGCTGAAAAGACATGGATTGATTACAGAAACCGTGTCTTTTTCTGTCACTTTAAGTCCGGTCTCCTCATGAAGCTCACGCATGGCGGTTTTTATAAGCGGCGCTGTATTATCATTATCCCCGGTGCAATCCTCCGGATCTATAAGTCCTGCCGGTACGCTGAGCAGGTACTGACCTGTCGGATATCGAAACTCGCGGTTCATTAACAGACATGGCTCATGACCTGATTTCTCGTCATCATCTGACGGATTACATATCACCACGCAGCTCACCGCATCCGGAAGCATTTTCTTGAACTCCTCTGTGGATTTGGCGGCTACAAGGTCTTCTTCATCTCTCCTTGTGGCATTATAATAATGCCTGCCCTCCCCGTACTGAAGGTCAAACACCTTTATAAATTTTGATTCAAATAAGCTTTTTATTTTCATAAATTTTTGTCTCTTTTCATTAAACCTTTAATGTGCTCAGATACTCCTTCTGCTGTGGCGTGATGCGATAGCTCTCACGCGCCTTTTGTATCGCCTTGTTGTGACTCCAGCTATCCATAAGCCTTTCCTTCAGTATCGGCAGCACTGCATCATACTGCTTTGCAAGTGCCGTAGCGATATACCACGCCTTCATCATGTTTACATAATACTCCTCGGAACGGATTTTTGCCACATCTAAAGCATATTTTATATCAAAATCCTCATCGAGATATAGGCGCATCAAAGTGCCAATGCCATACCTGACGGTGTAGGGCTTATCCGAATCCAGCCACTTATATACATTCAAAAGAAGCTCATTTTTGTGCTTTTTGAACACAGCCGGCACACCACTGTCGCAGGTCGCCCAGTTGTCTATGTATGGCAGAAATGCTTCCAGATAATCCAATGCTGTATCATAATCCCTCATCTGCATAATCAGAAACATATGCAGGTTATTTTCCTCATAGTAGTAATGTGGCAGAGTGTTTAGAAACTTTTCCACATTGTCACAGTCATTTTCCTTCACTGTATTACAGACCCGTTTCTCTTTTTGAACCGACAAAAAGAGCCTGCTGCCATGAGCAAGCTCCTTTGCATACTTTCTAAGCACCGGGACTCTTATTCCTATTATGCGTTCTTTTTCAATATTGGGCATAAGCCTCGCATGAAATTCCCTGTAATTTTTATCCTGCAGCGCAAACAGATTCTCTAATTCTGCCAACAAATCTTTCCCTCCGTAATAACAGGATATCTGATAAGCAGCTTCTCATCAAGATTCTCCCTGTTCATGTCTACCGCTGTGATCTGGCTATTGTCATATGTGGTGTAATAATAGATTCCCTTATCGCAGTTGCAGCATGAGGTATAGAGTGTAATCTCATATTTGCCCTCTGTCACCTCGCACAGACCTCTCTGCTGGTCCACAGAGCCTAATATGTGGAAGAACTGGCTCACACTTGCATTCTCACTGTCATCCGATTTGGAGTTTTGCTTTGTGAATGCCACACGTACAAAGCGTGACTGCGATGATAAATCTCCCGGCAGTCCCAGGCCTCCCATTCCACGGCTGTATGCACTAAGCTCCACTCCCGGTGCAAATGTATTTTCAGGCTGCTTTGTGGATAAGCCTCTGTAATTATTGAGTGCTGCCATCTGATATGGGAATGGCGGATTGTTTGTGAGCACACCTACCGGATTGTCGTAAACATGCATACCGTCTGCCATCGACTCCACCACAATGCACTCATTTTTGTCGGCTATAATCCAGTGAAGCTGTGCAACCGGAAGCTGACTGCTAAATGGTGTATCTACCAGCAAAATACGATTTAATTTTTCCTTTGCATCCGCTACCGTAGCGCATAGTGACAGTATCCACGGTATAAACTCAAACTGTGCCACCTTTGTCTTTGCAATGCCGCATGTGCCATTCTCGCATGAGCTGTTTTCGTCTGCTGCCGCATACGCTGCATTTCCCACGAAATTCAGTCCTGCCATACCGAGTCCCTTTTCATTTATAGCATCATAGTAAAGAGGATAGTCACCTGCCACATGTGCCATTCCAATGATTGCATAATGGTTTTCAAGCTTTCCCGAATGCCTGAAATCAAACACATAGTTTCGTGGTGTTACCGCAATCTCATCTCCATATGAAAATTCGTAGTCGAGTGTTCTTCCAAAATAGAAATCCTTTGTTTTATAAGTTGCTGCTGTACACATAATTATGACCTCCTTGTTATGCTGCCATACTTAATCAGTATCTCTTAAATTGTAGAGTACTATACATCATATTTGCAATTATTTCAAGCAACACACCCCTAAAGTATTTGAACAAAAAACAGCAGCCGGTCTGATAACCGGCTACCGCCATAATATGTGCTGTGCTATTCCTGTATTATGCCTGTTTATTGTCCTGCTCATTATCAAGTGCGATAAGCTTTGCAATGATTTCCTCGCATATCTGTGTAACATTCTTGCCATCTGTAGCAACTGTTACATCTGCCACTGCCTCATAGCGCTCCTTTCGCTTTTCCATAAGGCCACTGATATACTCAACATTCATGTTGCCGTTTAGTATCGGGCGCTCGTCACTATCCTTTACTCGCTCGTAGATAGTCTCAGGTTTTGCTGTAAGAAGAACTACACGGCCGTTTTTCTTCATATGATCTGCGTTTTCCTCTCTCATAACAACACCACCACCGCAGGAAACAATGGTCTGCTTTCTCTTCTGAAGCTCTATAAGTGTGTTGCTCTCTAAGTTTCTGAAATATGCCTCACCGAACTCATCAAATATTTCTGAAATTGACATGCCACGATTCTCAACAATCATCTGATCCATCTCGACACGGTCCATCTCGAGCTTATCCTTTAATTCTCCTGCTACAGTGCTTTTTCCCGCACCCATGAAACCGATCAGGAATATATTGTAATCGAAAAGGCTCTTTGCCTGGATACGACGGCTGTTCTTCATGATATACTTGAAAATATCAAGTATCTCTTCCTCAAATTCATTGTCGCCAAGCTTTTCCGCAAGTGCATCTGTCTGCTTTTTCTCCTGCTCCGGCTGTAAGATTGGGATTCCTGTTGCCTTCTTATATGATATAATCTCCTGAATGTGTGACATTCTGACCGCAAGCTGCTTAATTATTATATCGTCACATTCCCCAATCTTTGCGCGGATTTCCTCGATTTTGTCCATGGTGTGTCTCCTTACTTATGTGTGGTTTTCATATTGGATTTAGGTATTTAAGCGAAATATCGTCAAATTATAATCATTATAACTTCATGTTATAGTATTTCGCATTTTTGATAACCACAAATTTCTTAGTCATAGTATAACAAGACTTTACCAATTTATCAAGCAAAATATTTTAATGCTTTAAAGTGTTATTGTGTCAGATATGCATCCACAATATCAGACGACACATTTTTCTCAATCGATTCATATATCGGCTGACACTCCTTGCGAATCTGCTCATGCACTTCATCGCTTAAGGTGATGATTTGTGTGCCATTGTCCTCGATAGTCTTTATCTTTGAGGCAATCCGCTCGTCAGACTGCTCTCTGGCGTACTGTTTCGCTGTCTCGGCTGCCTCACGGATAATCTGCTGCTGCTCATCTGTCAGTCCTTTCATGAACTCCTCGCTTACTATAAGCGATATCAGATGTGGCAGATGATTTGTCTCCACTACATAATCCTGCTGCTCGTAGAGCTTATTGGATACGATTACCTCATATGGATTTTCCTGCGCATCTATGGTGCCCTGCTGTAAACCGATATACACCTCCGAGAAAGTCATAGGTGTCGGGCTTGCTCCGAGCGCCTTCCAGTATGCCATATGATAAGAGTTTTCCATGGTACGGATTTTCTGACCCTTAAAATCAGCAAGGCTTTCTATCTTTTTGTTTGTTGTCATGACACGGAAGCCCTGGTCTGCATATCCCAAAAGCTCGTAGCCGCCGTCATTGTAGACCTGCTGCATGAGCTTCATAAACTTTGGATTGTCCACATGCTCACGCACCTCATCAATGCTGTCAAAGAGTGCCGGCATATCAAATACTGCAGTATCCTTCATGAAAGTTACCTGCGGCGCAGTGTTCTGCACTACAAAAGGTATATCTCCATCCTTGCATGACTCGAGAAGCTCTCTGTCTCCGCCCAGTACACTGTTTGGATACACACTGATTTTCATCTTGCCATCGCTTAATCTGTCCACTTCATCGGCAAATTTCTCTGCATATATCTGTGTCACGGTGTCCTCAGGACTTGAGCTACCAAGAGGCCATGCGTAGCGCTGTACCCCGGCATCCTTAGCTGCAGCCTGCGAGCCTTCACCAGCAGAGCCACCGCACGCGGCAAGTCCTGCTGTAAGCGAAAGTATCATCATGACGGCTGCTGCTCTTCGCCACAATCTATATTTGCTATACGATTTACGCGGTTTATTATATTTACCAGCTTTTTTACATAAAAACAAGCCAAATCTACTCATATTTTTCTCCAATTACAACTGTGTACCTAAATGTCCTACAATCATCATTAAATCTGCTTATACCTGTTATTACATATTTCTGTACCGAATAGTTACTATTTCTCTATAATAAACACAGACTGATTGCCGGAATAAATGTAAGCAGCAGAAGTGCCAGCAGGAAATATCCTATCATAGGCGCCGCCTTCTTTGCTATCCGCATAACCGGAACATCCGTCAGTGAGCTTGCCACAAACAGGTTTACTCCTATAGGCGGTGTGACAAATCCGATTGCAAGGTTTACGATCATGACCACACCAAAGTGGATCGGGTTCATTCCGATGCTCTGCACGATAGGAAGCAGGATTGGGCTTAAAATAAGGATAGCCGGTGTGGTATCCATAACCATTCCAACAATGAGCAGGAACACATTTATCACGATAAGAAGCACTATCTCATTTGTAAAATGTGCGAGTATCCATGCGCTGACTGTCTGTGGCACCTGCATGAGTGTGAGCACGCGTGAAAACGCGGTCGATGCGGCAAGTATAAACAATATAGGTGCGTATGTCTTCATCGCCTCCACCATGATGCCCCATATCTCTTTTACCTTTATGGATTTGTAAATAAAAAGACTTACAAAAAGCGCATAAAATACTGAAATCACCGCAGCCTCTGTAGGCGAAGCTATACCGGCGTAAATGCATCCAAGTACTATAACCGGGCTCAAAAGTGCCCATATACTGTCCTTCATTATGCTAAAAAGCCCCTTGCTTCTAAGCTCTGAGACCTTTGCATTTATCTTTTCCTTGTCCTCTCCATAGCGCTTGCAGTGATAATATGCATAAAACATAAGAAGCGCTCCTATCAAAAGTCCCGGAATGATTCCTGCAAGAAAGAGATCACTGACTGACTCACCGGTTGCCATCGCATACATGATAAAAGGTATGCTTGGCGGTATGATGACTCCGAGTCCTCCCGCAACCGCAACAATTGCCGTTGAAAAATCCTTTTTGTAGCCCAGCTCCATAAGAAGCGGAATGGTCATACTTCCTACAGCCGCAACAGTTGCAGGCGCAGAGCCGGAAATCGCTCCATAGAACAAACAGGTGATGATAACCGCACATGGGATTCCTGCGGTTCTTTTTCCTATAAAATACACAAAAATATCAAACAATTTTTGTGAGATTTTGCCGTGTGCCATGACGATTCCCGCAAGCACAAACATAGGCACCGCTAAAAGCGGGAAGCTGTCTATACCACCGAGCATAGAGCGGATAACATAGCTGGCACTGGCTGTAAAAGATGAGTCAAACGCGCCCGGCAGCACTGCCACTATTCCCAGGGAAATAGATACCGGAATAGCAATGACCAGACATATTACGAACAATATAAAAACTACTGCTGCTGACATCTATTTCTCCTTTCTCTTTTCAGCTTTACTATGAATTGCTTCAATATCCTCCACAAGCTCTTTCTCGCGGAAAGTGTCTTCGACAACGGCTTCCTCTATAACCGAGGCAATACTTCCCTCCTCAAGAGGCTTTTCATCTTTTTTCAGGACAATTTTCCACTCGCCAAACCATCTCTGCGCGATGCGGAAGGCCGTGATTATAAAGCATACAAACGGTGCAGCCTGCACATAGTACATAGGGATACCGCAGGCAGGACTTACCTGACCGCTTTCTATTGTATTTTTCAGATATATGAATGAATACGGTATCAGATATACGAAAAATACAAACTCAACTGTCAGATTTAATACCTTCCAGAGTGATTTTCCTCTTCGTGGAAAAAGCTGTATAAACTGGTCTATCTTTATGGATATGCATTTACGTGTGCAAAGGCTGACACTCAAAAATGCCGACCAGATAAACAGGTATCTTGTGATTTCCTCAGACCATGAAAGCGACATGCCAAGAATATATCTGGAAAACACCTGAATGCCCATGATAAGAGTCATCGCAATCAGGAAAATGACCATTAAAAATTCTTCAAGATATTCATCCAGATAGTGCAGTATTTTCTTCATGAAATATCCCCTTTCCGTGAATAATTATACGTATTATTTTTACTGAATTATTACTGTTTTTTCACGTAAATATTCACAATTTTATATATTACTATTTGTTATCATCTTCAAAAATGGCGTCACAGCACATAGTTTACAGATGCCGAGGCGCCATTTTATTTTATCGCATGGTTTTATACAAGCTTTTCTTACATGCTCTTATGAAGTAATCCAAGTACCGTAGACAGATCCTCTACTCCCATCTGTCCGGGTGCAGATGCTTTCTTTGCGGCACCGAATGTCATTGAAGATCCGAATACCTCACCGCAGAGACGGCTTATAACACCTGTGCCTGCCATTGACATTGTGATGATTGGTCTGTCAGCGTAATCTGTAACCATTTCCTCTGTAGCAGAAAGAAGTGTGAGTACGTCTCGCTTATTCTGTGGCATAACTGCAATCTTAGGGATATCAGCTCCCATATCCTGCATCTTGCGAAGTCTGTAAACAATATCAGACTGTGCAGGAGTCTTGAAGAAATCATGGTTTGAAGCGATAACTCTTGCACCTGCAGCATGTACGCCGTCGATGATTTTCTTTACAATCTCATCGCCTGTAAAAATCTCTACATCTACAAAATCAACGTATCCTGTCTGTGCAGCCTTGATATTAAGCTTGGCATAAGCCTCAGGCTCGATTGCTTTCTCTCCGCCCTCTTTTGAAGTACGGAATGTCATAAGGATTGGAATATTTCCGAGAGCATCACGAAGCTCCTTTAATACCTCCTCAACCTTGTCAAACTCGAATACATTCTCGAACCAGTCAACACGCCACTCAACCATATCAACAGGGATAGAGTCAAATGTCTTTGCCTCTGCGATGATGTCGTCTTTTGTAACGCCTACGATAGGAACGATGATTTTAGGTGCGCCCGCACCGATTTCAATATCTCTAACCTTAATGGTGTTCATGATTTTTTCCTTTCTTACCTTGTATTAGACTGTATGATAATTATACTCCCCAGTATAATGTAACGTATTAATCCTCTTTAGACAGCTCTACCATCTTAGTATAGCGCAGGTTTACGAATAATCCAAGTACCACGCCGATTGCTGTGAGCACGATGTTCATTACCATGACCTGTGATGGCTGCATCTTTGATGCTGCTGTAAGGATTGTGTAGTTACAAAGTGATGAAGCGATCATTACAAGCGCTGTTACTGTTCCCTTGATCTTAGGGAAGAGCATGTTGCATACAGATGTTACGATCTGTAAAAGTCCGCCTGCTCCTGCCCATCCGATGATGAATGCACCTGCGATCATGAGTGGCTTTGTCTGTCCGACTAACACTACTACCATTGTTGCAAGGCAGATTACAGGGTAAACAAGGATAAATCTGACGTCCTTGATTTTTCTTGTTAAAAGTGCAGTTACGATAAGAGCTATCATGGTTCCTGCTGAGTAGTATGACTGCATAACTGACGGATCAGCCCAGCCTACGTTCTCTTTTGCAAAGTTCTGTGCACAGTTGAGCCATAACTGGAAGGTTCCTGTACATGTAAATCCAATGATAATCATTGCGATTGACTCAACAGAAAAATGTGTGTGCTTTAAGCTTGCGATAAGTCCTTCTTTCTTTCCCTCTGCCTTTGCATCGCTATCAGGAAGCGGGAAGATCATTACTAATACTAAAAGTACAATGTAGATGATTCCACATCCGAAGAACAGTGTGTTGTATGATGTAAGTCCTGCTGCTGTTGTAGCAACTGTCATACCAAGTACGAATGGTAAAAGCATCTGTGCGATAGCGATGAAAAATTTGATTCCCATTGTCGCAACACCCGGTGCTTTGTAGATGATTTCTGATACTGCAGGGTAAATTCCTGTATCAAGGAATGAGTTCGCAATACCGCCAATGATAGCACAGATATAAGCAATCTGGTATCCACCATGTGTTCCTGCATTGAATGCAAGGGCAAGTCCGATCAGGTAGATAGCATAAGAGCCGCTTCCGATTGCTGTTGAGATACGGCGTCCGAGCTTATCTGATAAAGGTCCTGCAAACGGAAGTGCGATAAGACGTCCAAGTCCCAGGGCTGCTGAAATAGCTGTAATAGCCATAACCTGCACTCCCCATGAAGCAGCGAGAGCCTCCTTGATGACTGCCTGTCCGAGGATAGAGCAGCCCACTCCGTGTATAAAGTAGTTTAAGTAAAGGATTAATGCGCTAGGTAAATATTTTTTATTCATCAGTGTTCTCCTTAATTTCTGTCAAAATAATTCAATGTAATTTAATTTCTGTGTCTGATTAATCATCATATCTGATGTTTAATACTTCCTTCATATGCTCGATTGGCATATCTTTCCCTGTCCAGAGCTTGAAGGCTGCTGCTCCCTGGAAAAGCATCATTCCAAGACCGTTCATTGTCTTGCAGCCCACCTCTTTTGCCATAGAACGCATCTTTGTCTCAAGTGGAGAGTAAGGTACGTCAATTACGATAAGCTCAGGACGGAAGAATGATTTGTCAGGTACTACAGACATTCCCTCGAGCGGCTTCATGCCAACACCTGTTCCGTTTACGAAGATGTAGGAATCAGCCATCTCTTCTCTTAACTTCTCCTTGTCATCAAGGTCGTAAAGAGCAGCCTTGCAATCTGTCTTCTCGTTGATCTTTCTAACTGTCTCCTCAGCGTTTGCCCAGAACTTGTCATGGATGTTGAAGATTGAGATTTCCTTGACACCGTCAAGTGCTGCCTGAATCTCGATAGCTGTAGCAGCTCCGCCTGCTCCTGCGATTGTCATCTTCTTTCCGATAACATCGATGTCGTTATCCTTGAGCGCCTGCATGAAGCCGATACCGTCTGTGATGTGTCCTGTGAGTACTCCGTTCTCGTTTACTATTGTATTTACAGCTCCGCAAAGCTCTGCTGCAGGTGAAAGCTTGTCTAAGTACTGTCCTACAACTGTCTTGTTTGGCATTGATACATTAGAGCCTACAAGCTTTAATGCTCTGATTCCCTTAACCGCATCCTCAAGAGTGTTGTTGTCAACCTCAAATGCCAGATAAGCGTAGTCAAGTCCAAGATATGCAAATGCCTCATTGTGCATTGCCGGTGAGCTTGAATGTCTGATCGGGTAAGCCATAAGTCCGATGAGTTCTGTGTGTCCTGTGATTCTCTCTGCCATGATTAAATCTCCTTCATTTTTAAATGTAATAATATTGATTATTCGTATTTTACTTAGCTATGTTTTCAACGATGCCCACTTCGTTAAAAACTTAACAACCTTTGATAATGATATTATAACGCATTATTTTCGGTACTTCCAATGCTTATTTTGTTATTTTTTAATAGCATTACTGTACTAATTATGTTATAATATGCACAAATTTAGGCTATAATATTTGTAATTCATAGACTATATCTATTATTTTATGGAGATTTATGCATGACACTCAATCAATTAAGTTATTTTTACCAAGCGGCAGTTCTGGAACACTTCAATCAGGCTGCCGAAAAAATGAATATCACAGAACCAAGCCTCAGCCGTTCGATAGCTGCTTTAGAGGACGAGCTTGGCGTCACTTTGTTTGAAAAAAGAGGCAGGAATGTAATTCTGACCAAGGCTGGGGAGATTTTTTTAGAACACGTGTCTACTATTCTGGACGATGTAAAGAGAGCCGAGAACAAAATGCACCAGATTGCAACCGACGGCGGACACATCGATATCGCCTACGTATCACCTCTTGCAAAGGTGTTTATCCCAACTATCGTGCGCTCTTTCCTCACCGAAAAGGAAAATAAAAATATCACGTTCAATTTCTTTCAGGACATCACCTCTGTGAATATTGATGGATTAAAAAAAGGCAGGTATGACATAATTTTCGGTTCATACTCGCCAGATGAAAATGGTATTGATTTTGTTCCTATTATAAGGCAGGAAATAGTTGCCATACTGCCTCCCGGCCACCCACTGACACTTAAGGATACCATGGAAGCCACTGATTTCGCAGACTATCCTGTGCTCGGCTATGCCAGACACTCAGGCCTTGGCAAGTACACCAGAAGCTTTTTCAAGAAGCATGATGTATCACCCAACTTCATATGTGAGTCACCCGATGAGAACGGCATCGCCTCCCTCGTGGCGCAGGGCTTTGGCATTGCGCTTGTCGCAGATGTCGATGCAATTCACCGCGATGACATCTGCATACGCCACCTCGTTTCGCATGAGTCATTCTCACACACTGTATACATGGGCTACATGACAGGCAAATACCAGCTTCCGGCTATCAAGCGCTTCATAGAGTTTGTGCGGGAAAGCTGCAGCTAGGCAGTCTCCTCGATCACAAACCTGATAAATGCCTTCGCAACCGGTGATAAATATCTCTGCTTAAGCGTTGCCAGATACACCGCTCTCTCATAAGGAGGATTGTATATATCAAGCGTCTTTACAGAAAGTGACCGCAGTATTGGAATATCAGGCATCACAGCTATTCCAAAGCCCTGCGCCACGAGCCCCGCCATACTCGAATCCTCCTCCATCTCGAAGGCTACCTTCGGAAACTGTCCTATCTCCTCAAACATCTGGTCAATGACCGGACGCAGACCGCTGCCCTTCTCAAAATAAATCTGCGGATACTCTATTGTGTCACGCAAATCCACACTGTCCTTTATGGAAAGCGGATGGTCCATGGGTACTGCAAGCACAAGCTTCTGATTCGCAATCTTCTTAAAATCTATATCCTGTTCCCCATCCTTATAAGAAGAAAAAACTATGTCATATTTATCATCCTTTAGTCCATCTATAATCTCACCGGTTGTTCCAACCGTAAAATGAAATTCTATATCATAATCCGGGTATGCATCGAGAAATTTACGCACCAGCTTTGGCACGAACTCACTTCCCATCGTATATATATATGCCAGATGTATAATTCCATGCCTGCTGCCATTGACCTCCTGAATGCGCTGCACACCCTCATTAAGCACCTTTAATGATTCCTCAACATACGGCAGAAACATCTTCCCATATCTGGTCAGCACGACATTTCTTCCCTTTTTCTCAAACAAACGCGTGCCAAGCTCCTGCTCAAGCTGTGAGATTGCATGGCTTAAAGACGGCTGCGTAATCGACAGCATCTGTGCCGCCCTCGTATAATGTTCTTCCTGCGCCAGTACCTTGAAGTACTGCAATTGACTAAGATTCATAGTACACCCCCTGTGTATTTATATATTTATTCGCCGGAGGTTCGCTTGCCCTGCGCTGCACACCGGTGGTATATGCTCGATTTATGACGTGTCGTGTGGGAGTTATATGCCGCCTCAAGCAAAAGTGGCGCGGAAAATACTCGTTCAAGCAACACAGCCTTTAGTATACCAGTAAAGTAAAAAGCGCGTTTGATTTTTCGCGCCTAATAAACTCTGTTTGAGGCGGCATTTACTCCCACTAGACTAAGGAATTATGAGAGCATATACCACCGGTGTGCAGCGCATGGCAAGCGAACCTCCGGCAAATGCTCACAACAAAGTCTAGAAATAATATACACCATTTGATAGACAAAAACTATAGATTTCGTATAAAAGATGCATTGGACATTTATACATTTTTGCTGTACCTTGAATGTAACAAGAGTGCATTGCTCTTTTTGATTGTTAAAAAAATCACATACTTTGTATATCGCAGCCTTTGATAACAAATATTGACAATCAGTTTAATGAAACAAAACTATAATGTAATGAGAGCAATTTACACTACCGTGTGCCCACCCGGTTAGCAGATTAAGGAGAAAAAATACTATGAAAAACAAATATCCACATATTTTTGAGCCAATTACAGTACGCAGAATGACAGTAAAGAACCGTATCGTCATGACTCCAATGGGAACTAACTACGGTGAGCAGAACGGAGAAATGAGCTTTCTCCACATCAACTACTATGAGCAGAGAGCAAAGGGCGGCACTGGTCTCATCATCGTTGAGAATGCAAGCGTTGACTCTCCGCAGGGTTCAAACGGAACTACACAGCTTCGTATTGATCTGGACAATTACATCCCAAGACTTTTCAAGCTCTGCGAGAGTGTTCACAAGCATGGTGCATGTATCGCAATACAGTTAAATCACGCCGGTGCTTCTGCAATGAGCTCACGTATCGGAATGCAGCCTGTATCAGCATCAGACGTACCTTCAAAGGCAGGCGGAGAAATCCCAAGACCTCTCGAGAGGGATGAAATCATGCATATCGTAAAGAAATACGGTGAGGCAGCCAAGCGTGCCCAGATCTGCGGCTTCGACGCTGTTGAAATCCACGCAGGACACTCTTACCTTATCAGTCAGTTCCTTTCACCTATCACAAACAAGAGAACTGACGAGTTCGGCGGCTCAGCTGAGAACCGTGCAAGATTTGCAAAGCTGGTTATCGAGGAGGTTCGTAAGCAGGTTGGACCTTTCTTCCCTATCTTCGTCCGTATCAGTGCAGACGAGCTCATGGAGGGTGGAAACACACTTGAGGATACACTTGAGTACTTAAAGTATTTTGAGAAGGAAGTAGATGTATTCGACGTATCATGCGGTCTCAACGGCTCTATCCAGTACCAGATTGATGCAAACTACTTACCTGACGGATGGCGCTCATTCATGGCAAAGGCTGTAAAAGAGAAATACAACAAGCCATGTATCACAGTAGGAAATATCCGTGACCCACAGGTAGCCGAGGATATCCTTGCAGGAGGCGATGCTGATTTCATCGGTATGGGCCGTGGACTTATCGCTGACCCTGAGTGGGTGAATAAGGTAGAGTTCGGAAATGTGTGCGATATCAGAAAATGTATCTCATGTAACATCGGATGCGCCGGACACAGAATCGGTCTCAACCAGCCAATCCGCTGTACAGTAAACCCTGCCGTAAACAGTGGTGAGGATTACATGAAGACAAAGGTAAATAAGCCTTGCAACGTGGTTGTAATCGGTGGTGGTACTGCCGGTCTTGAGGCAGCCTGCACAGCAGCAGAGGTTGGATGTACAACCTTCCTCATTGAGAAGAAGGCAGAGCTTGGCGGACTTGCATCAGTTATCTCCAAGATTCCTGACAAGAAGCGTCTTGCAGACTTCCCTAACTACATGATTCACCGTGCAAGCAAGCTTCACAACCTGTTTGTTTTCAAAAATACAGCAGCAACAGTTGATATGGTAAAGGCCTTAAACCCTGATATCATAGTAAACGCAACAGGCTCTGTACCTACTCTCCCACCTATCACAGGTCTTCACGATCTCGTTGACAAGGATGGCACAAATGTTGCAACAGTCCTTAAGATGATTGAGCGCATCAATGAGTATCCTGAGGATATGAAGGGACAGAAAATCGCCATCATCGGCGGTGGTGCCGTAGGTCTTGACGTGATGGAATTCTTCACAGAAAGAGGCGCAGAGGTAACAATGGTTGAGATGCTTCCAATGATTGGAAACGGACTTGACCCTGTCACAAAGTGTGACACAAACGCAAAAATGGCAAAATACGGTGTAAAACAGATGACCAACACTGCTCTGCAGGAGGTTAAGAATGACCGTTTCATCGTAAAGAATCCAGAGGGTGAGATTGAGGAAATCCCATTTGATTACGGATTCATCTGCCTTGGTATGAGAGCCAACACACCTGTTCTTTCAGAGATTGATGAGGCCTTCAGTAATACCAATGTTGAAATCGTAAATATCGGAGACAGCAAGCGTGCCCGCAGAATCATTGAGGGTACAGAGGAAGGTAGAAATATCTTAAACGTGCTTGCCCGTCACGATTATTTATAAATTCTCCTTTAAAATAATAAACCTATAAAAACTCCTAAAAAACAACAGCTCGCGGGAAACTGCGAGCTGTTGTTTTATCATATTCCTGTATAACAGGAAGCTATCTAATGATATTGTAATAAGAACTTAAATCTAGCTGAAGAACAGTTTCTTCACATCATCAACCGGCATATCCTGTCCTGTGTAAAGCTTGAATGCGGCGACGCCCTGCCATAAGAGCATTCCCTTTCCGCCTACGCATGTGCAGCCTGCCTCTTTTGCTTCGCGAAGAAGCTTTGTCTCCTGCGGATTGTAAACTGCATCTGCAACTACAAGCCCCGGTCTGAAAGCTGAAAGATCTTTTACCACGCTCTGATCATCCAGAGGCTTCATGCCAACGATTGTTGCATTTGCAAAGATATCGCTTGACTGGATTTCCTCTGTCATCTTGGCTGTATCATCAATATCGTATACATTTACAACACAATCAGGAACTGCTTTTTTGATCTTCTCTGCAGTCTGTAGTGTACGCTCGAAGAAAGCATCATTTTTGTTGAAAATAGTAATCTCACGAGCTCCGTCCAATGCGCACTGCACCTGGATAGCTGTAGCTGCTCCGCCGCCTCCGGCAACTGTGATTTTCTTTTCTTTGATGTCAATTCCGTGATCCTTTAAGTTGTGTACGAATCCCTCACCATCTGTGATGTGTCCTGTAAGCTTGCCGTTATCATTTACTATAGTGTTTATGGCTCCGATAATCTGGGCTGCCGGTGAAAGCTCGTCCATATACTTTGCAGCCTCTACCTTATCAGGCATGGTCACATTACATCCACGCATGTTGAAGGTCTTCATTGCTGCAATAGCATCCTTAACCTTGTCTTCTTTTATATCAAATGCAACGTATGCATAGTCCAGACCGAGTTTTTCAAAACTGTAATTGTACATAGCCGGTGAACCCGAATGACCGACCGGTGATCCTATGAGTGCTAATAAGCCTGTGTGACCTGAAATACGCTTTTCCATTGTAAATCCTCCTAAGTGTTTCGTTTTGTATTATGATAACTCTTTTATAAGACATGCGCAAGCACTTTTTTCATTTAAAGCGTTAAAGTTTATTTTGTTCTTTTCCTCATTTTTATATATTCACGAAATACAGGTCTGATTGGCTCAGAAATATCCTCCGGAATATCATCCACATCGAAAAACTTAAGCTCCTCGACTTCCTCCTCCTGGCGCTTTATGGTGCCATGATATTTGCGGCATATGTATATGATTTCCACATTATAGACTTCATCGCCGTTAGGATAGATGTAGTGAGTCTCCTCGCCTGAATTAATATAAAACAGCTCCATCTCGTCTGCAACAAGTCCCATCTCCTCAAAGAGTTCTCTTTTTGCAGCCTCCTCAACAGTCTCTCCAAGCTCTATAGAACCGCCTGCATAGCCCCACTGGTGATTGTCTGTGCGCTTTTCGAGAAGCACCTGTCCGTTTTCATTTTCAACGACGATGCTCGCTCCCACCTGCAGTAAAGGGACATGTCCGACCACCTTTCTAAGATCCATTATATAATTGCTCATTTTGTGTCCTTTCTTATTTTACCAGTTCTTCTATTATACACTCATGCACTTTAGTCTTTTTATCATAATTAATACCGACAAGTAAAATATTTCCTGTATACTGTAAAACAGACTGCGGATACTGTCTGTCTTTTATTTGGTTTATCGCAGTTTTTACGTCTTTATTCCATTTAAGTTCAACAACCAAAGCCGGATAATCCATGACATATTCCTGTTTTGGAATGAATACAAAATCAGCAAAGCCTCTGCCTGTTGGCATTTCACGTACAGGCTTAAAATAATATTTCATGGCCGAAATATATCCTATGGCAAGCACACTACTCAATGAATTTTCATTATGGTACTGTATAGTGGAAGCATACTCGTTGTGAATTTTATCAATATATTCCGCAACCACTTTTTCTTCCATATCAAGCGTTGCCTCAAGAAGCCGTTCTGACTGGGTTTCAAACTCTATCAGCTCGTTCCACTTATCATCCTCAACCGCATTCATAAACTCCATACGAATTTCCTCATTCGGAATATATGCCATCTGCCGTTTCTGATCATATGCCAGATATCCAAGGTGTATAAGCAGCGTCATAACATCATTTTTATTTCTGAATGTAACCATGTCGTTCTGAAATGTAGTAGTTTTAACCTCTGTTTCTGCACCTGAAATCATTTCAACTATAGCACTCTTAAGACCATCAAAATCCTTATTTATAAGTGGCTGGATAGAGTCATATGTGCCTGTCTGGCTCCAATAGCTTTGAAAATTCCCCCATTTAATTACATTACTCACAGCTTTTGGATTATATATATGATATTCACCCAGCAGGTAACCATCATACCATTTCTTCACAAGTTCAAAATCACGTCCGGACTTTTCGCATAATTTCTTCACTTCATCCTCTGTAAAACCAATATAATGCGCAAATCCCCCAGGAGATATCATAGTGAATTCTTCAAAATTATTAAGTGCCGACTGTGTCTTAAGCTTCTTAATCGGCAAGATTCCGGTCAGATATGCAAGCGCAATATATCTTGTAGCCGATGAACCTTTAAAAAGTCCTCTGAGAAAATTAATATACTCCTCCTGTACCGACTGATTATTTGCCTCATCGCGAACCAGAACATCCCACTCATCTATTATCACTATGAATCTTTTTCCTGTCTGTGCATTTATTTGTGAAAGCATATCTGAAAGCGTAACTCTCCCTTCAACCTTCACATCCGGAAATGCAAGTTTAAGCTCAGCGACTGTATTCTCTATAATATATGATACAACATTTTCCGGACCTTTTGCCGGTTCTATACACCACTGTATATCCAGATGCAGCACATCATATTTATTAAGATATTTCTCAAAGCTACCCTTCTTACTTATATCATATCCCATAAACAGTTCTCTCGAATCACAGCCCATGCTATAATATGCAGCCATCATATCTGCTGTAATAGATTTACCGAATCTGCGCGGTCTGCTGTTACATATAAATTTTGATGTGGTATTTATCACACTGTTTGTGTAATCCAGCAAACCTGTTTTATCAACATATATCTCAGAGTTAATGACATCCTGGAATGAACTGTTATCCGGATTTAAAAATCTTCCCATAGTCTCTCCTTTTAAAATCTCATCAAGCAAAAAATCCGCTGTACTATAATACCTATAGTATAGCGGATTTCAAATATGTTTTCCATATATAAAGCACATAAAATTCATCAGCTCACAGCCCTGTATTCCTCAAGCGCTTCCTTAGCCCTTGGCGTAAGCCTGCGTGGAACCGAAATCTCAACAGTCACATACTGGTCTCCCTTTACTGAAGGATTCTTCATGCTTGAAATCCCCTTGCCCTTGAGACGTATCTTGCTGCCGCCCTGTGTACCTGCCTTGATGCTGCACTCCACATCTCCATAAAGAGTATGCACCCTCACCTTACCACCGAGAGCCGCTGTCGTAAACGGAACACGGATTGTACTGTATACATTCTGACCCTTCCGCTCAAACTCACTGCTCGGTGTCACATTTACGTTGAGAAGCACATCTCCGGCTGCACCACCGTTTCTGCCCGGATTTCCCTGTCCTTTAAGTCTGACTGTCTTGCCAGACTCGATTCCTGCCGGAATATGGATGGACAGATTGGAAACCTTGCCTGTGGACGGATCCTGTAATGAAATAGATTTCTCGCATCCGAAAACAGCCTCGTCAAATGAAATCGTAAGGTCAGCCATAACATCAGAACCCTTGCGGCTCGATGAACGTCCCCGCGCTGAACCACCTGTGAAGTTGCTCCAATCTGCACTGTTTCCACCGAAGCCCCCTGCACCACCTGTGCTGTACGAGCCACGACTTCCGGAGCTGCCACCATGTGAAAACATATCTCCGAACATTGAGAAAATATCATCCATATCCCCGGAGCCGTTCTCAAAATGAAATTCCTGATGTGTAAATGGTCCGCCATTTGAGCTGTATGAGCCACTGAATGAACCATTACCGCCGAAACCGCCGAAGCCACCAAAACCGCCCTGTGCAGCCTGTCTTGCAGCCTCCTCGGAAAAGCCCTCCTGCAGACCTGCAAAGCCAAACTCATCATAGAGCTTACGTTTTTTCTCATCACTTAATACATTATATGCCTCCGTGACATCCTTAAACATCTCCTCAGCATGCGGATTACCTGCATTTGTATCAGGATGATACTTCTTTGCCAGCTTACGATAAGCCTTCTTTATTGCCTCTTTATCTGCACTCTTGTTCACTCCGAGAGTCTCATAATAATCTCTCTTTGCTGCCATTATACTCACCTGCCTTTCTATTTACCTGTAACAATTTATCATCATAATTAAACAATATACATTACACCATATAGTATAAGCGGACTGCACAGGCAGCCCGCTTATCATTTGCAATATCTGATTATCCCTCGATGGAGATACATTTCTTTTCCTCAACCTGTGGTTTAGGCTGCTTCTTTGGAATATCCAGGCGAAGGATTCCATGCTTGAAGGATGCCTTTATGTCATCCTGCTCAATCTCGTCACCCACATAGAAGGTTCTCTGACAGCTTCCTGAGTAGCGCTCTCTGCAGATATACTTCTTGCCCTCTTCCTCTTTCTGATCTTTCTCTAAGCCTTTCTCTGCTGTAATGGTCAGATAACCATTCTCTAAAGAAGCCTTAATCTCATCCTTTTTGAATCCCGGAAGATCCATCTCAAGCTCATAGCCTTTATCGCTTTCCTTGATATCGGTGAGCATCATTCTCTTTCCGTTGTGTCCGTATAATTTCTTCTGTGCCTTCTGTACGTCCCTGTCATCATACCAAGGATCATTGAACCATGGATCACTGAAAAATGTATCAAATAAGTTGTTGTTTGTAGTTGTTAATAACATAGGTCATACCTCCTTATATACCTGTAACTTTCCTTTTGGAAATTTGCTTTCTTTTGTTTACAAGTATGTTATAGCACCATTATTAGCACTCGTCAATAGCGAGTGCTAATAAAAATTATAAACTTTTTATTAACCAGTACAACACAACCTTATCTTCTGCGGATAATACTGCAGCACCATATACAGCTTCATCTTATCTACCCTGTTCCAGTCTTTCTTTGATACCTGCTGCTCATCCATTATATACGGTATCACAAAAGATACATCCTCACCGGCACTAAGCTTTATCTCCAAAGCTTCCAAAGTAGGATTTAATTTAAAAAACAGCTCCATGTCATACTGATCACCATTGGTTCCCATTTCAAATGCAAGGCTTGTAAGATCAAGTGATGTTGTATCGTCCTTTACTTTGGTAACTGACAAGGTTATAAAACCCACACGCACACTGTCGAAAGGATATTCTGAACCATCATCCGTCTGATCATATGCATAATCAGGACATTTTTCTTTTAGGAGACTGCCATCGCCCCACTCCCATCCGGTCTGCTTTATCTCATAATTTCCAAGCTTTATAGTGTCATTGTCTGTATATGTGATGACCTTTGGGGATGGATAGCAATGATTCAGATAAACAATCCTTGCCAAAACAGCAATCATCACAATTCCTATGAGCATTCCCGAAAAAAGCCTTACTTGTTTTGATTTTCTTTGCTTCATAATAAATTCTCCTCGTCACTTCAATTTAAACCTTCCGCTGTCCACCAGATAGATTACATCTGATAGATTTTCAAGCTCATCCTTATCGTGAGAGCTAAGCAGTATAAGACTTCCTTTATCACGCATATCCCTTATGATTTCTGACAGTTTTTCCTGCCCTTCCTTGTCCAGGGCGTTAAAAGGTTCATCCAGCAAAAGAAGCTTTGGTTCCTCCATAATGGCACAGGCAATACCCAGTCTCTGCTTCATTCCAAGAGAATATTTTCTATACTTTCTCTTATCGTGTGGGTTCAGTCCAACCGTTTCAAGTGCCCTGCTTATATCAACTTCACCTTTATTTATTGATGCAAGCATTTTTAGATTGTCATAGCCTGTATAACTATCTATAAAGGCAGGATTCTCAATAAGCATTCCTATCCTTTCCGGAAAAGCCATATTTTTTCCAAGCACCTTGCCGTCGATACTGATGGTACCGCTTGTAGGATACATAAGTCCGCTTACCGCTCTCATCAGCATTGTCTTGCCGGAGCCGTTTACGCCCTTAAATCCATATATATTACCACTTTCCAGTGTCATGCATACATCATCGAGTACCAGAGCATCCTTTATCTTTTTAGAAACATGTTCTATCTCTATCTTCATAAAATACCTCACAAAATATTCTTTCTGTTAAAATACACACTTCCGGACACAATAGAAACCACCATCACAATAATGCAGCTTATTATTCCGGCAGCCGCATCCATTCCGCCCGCACAGAGCCTGTTGTTTCTGATGATCATAAGATAATTGCCCATAAGAAACGGACTCACCCAGTAAACAGACACCACAAGATAAACTATTGAAACAATATATCCAGCGATCGCACCGGCAAAAATACTGATAGTAAGCTGCACCACCGCAATTGTACAGGCGCATAACATTGGCAGTATCAGCCATACAATCACTTCATTTCCGGTCGAAAACCGCTGCATATCTATTCCCATTTCCATGAGCATATCATCAGGCTTTGTGCTCCACTTCCCGATTGCACATGTCACAGCCGCAAGAACAAGTATCATTGCAGCATAATACATAATCACATTTATGAGCGTCCATATGTACTTACTCCATAACCACTTAAACCTGCTGCCAGACAATATCAGTGTCTTTTTGCCTGCACCATACAGATCTGACAATGGATAAAATCCTACCATAAAAAATAAAAACGCATAAAACAAAAACCACGACACCGGAATGGTAAATACGCTGTCATCTGTCTTTATGTATGGCGGCATACCCTGAAGTATATTTGTAAAGTATGCCAAAAATCCAAGCTCCGGTGAATTTACACTAAAATCACTGACGGTGATAAATGAAAAAAATACAAATATGAATACTCCGACTATCCATTTTATCTTGTTTTCCCTAAATCCTTTTCTGATATCATATAAGATCAGATTTGCAAAAATTCTCCTATTCATAAGCAACAAGCTCTTTCTTTACCGCATGTATGTAAAATATAATATTTACCACTATAAGGATAATAAACGCACAGATCACAACCCGGATATCATTTCTAAACGGCGCACTTGGTCTAAGAAACATTACCGGTGATAAACTCACCCTATTTACAAAATGAACCATACAGAACACAAATATGTATATGATAAACGGTGTCAGCAATATCCAGAACCGGTTTCTTACAAAATTAACCGCCCACAACACCGCACAGTTTAAAAGTCCCCAGAAGCAGCCATCAATCAGCACAAAAATCAGATTGTATACAAGTGGATGTGTATAAAATACCCCTGACATGATATCCATTGCCGCTACCGGGAATGTGCCTGTTCCTACCTGTGGTATTACCATTGGAAATACCATTGCAGTAAGAAGAAAGTCAAACACCAGTGGTATCATTCCAATAAGCGCACCGCTTACAAATGCAGCTCCATATTTTGCTCTTATATAATCGCTCTTCTTTCCTCTTGATATGATCTGGGCAGCATACCCTGATTTAACATCAAAATAAAAGCTTCTGCCATACGGTATTGCACACAAAGCAGGCATTATCAGATAAAGCAGCAACGGCTGCACACTTGCATTATCCGCACCTATCCATTTCTCATATGCAGACAATGGATACGTGTCGGAGTAAATATACATCCTCCATATCCACACATTCTCCATAAAATGCCATACACATATTGCAAACGCAACACACAATGTAGCAGCAAATAATCTATTTCTAAAAGCACGTTTTATTTCGAGTTTAAATATTCTATTCATAACTACAGCTCCAGTTTAAAATATTTTTGCACCTTATCATTGGTTTTTGAATCTATACCCTCTATACAATAATAAATATACTTAGAGTCTTCAGGTATTCCCTCATCCTGAATAATATATCCAAGCTCTGATGTAATACACTCGCCTTTGCCTAAAACATAATGATATACATCACTTTCATCTCCTCCAAGCCAATAGCTATCTATATATACACTATCTGAATTTTGCTGTATTCTCTCCATATCATCCTTGATGGCATACAGAATACCTGCATTTCTACTTTCTTCAATCTGCTTATCATTTCCATCCTTATAAGTGATTGTCAACGTTATAAAAAGATAACTATAGCCATTGCTCAGGTTATAATTTTCATCTATATTTCCTTCACAGCTATCTTTCAAAAAATCTGCAACAGTATCCTTATTTCTGTTTCCAAACTCCGTTGTATGCTCGTACTTTTCAATTTTATAAGTAATTCCATTTATCTCAATTGTATCATCAACTGACACGATATCGTCTTTGTTAACATACTCCGCATCCTGCACATACGTAGCCGGAGCCTGGTCTACTACACCGGTGTCACCTTCTGTCTTTGAAGCCTCATCCTTTACAATACCGGATTTTCCCTCTAGCTTGGCATTTGATTGTGAGCAGGCTGAAAGCCCCGCTGCCATCATAATCACTGCCATTATTGCTGTAATTTTCTTTTTCTTCATAGTTTCTTCTCCTTGATTGATTGCTGATGTTTAATTGTTATGATAATTATAAACCTGTGATGTGTCATAGTTGTAAAATAAAAAAATCCATTGCAATTTTAATTATTGCAATGGATTTTTGTCACGACTTTACTATCAACCTATTTATCAGAATATCTTTTTATTAAGTCTATTTACTTATCCGATACCACCTTACAGCGCTTCTTATGAAATGCAATTCCGTATTTTATGATATTGCATCTGCCCTCTTCACGAAGTACAGCATCATATCTGCGTGTATTTATCTGATTCATTGCATCTTCACAAGATTTATCCAATCCTTGAAAAGACGTTGCATATTTGACCTCTATGATAATTCCCGAATCAGGATCCTCCGGTTTTATGATAATGTCACTGAATCCATCCCCTGATTCCCTGTTCGATTTGATCAGCCAGTTCGGATTGCTTCCTCTCAAAAGGCCAAGCAAAAGACCATGGTAGAAATTTTCTTTCTGTCTATCGCGAGCCTTAGTGTCCAGAATACTTATCATACGATCCATGATTATATTGAGCTGTCTCTGAATCTTTTCAGTGTCAGCCTCAAGAATAGCCTTTGACAGCACTCTGATCTCATCATTGTCCTTTGCTACAACTTCCTTGAACCATTCCTGTATCTGCAGAATAAAAACTTCTCTGACCTCTTTGTTTGGGATAACAAGTTTAAGTGCATAATTCTCACTATCCGGCAATTTCACTTCACCTACTTTTGTCAGGTATCCTGTAGTAAAAAGTACACTCCATATATTATCTATATTTTTGTCTATTTCATTGTACGTAAGTTCAAGATGAACCACTTTTTCAATAGACTCTCCGGCAATTAAGCGCTCAACCTCATCCTTGGTTGTCGAATCAGCTATATTTATAAGGCGTCTTACAAGGCTGTTTCCGCTACTGTTTATCCAGTAAGTCTGTGGTCTGGCAGTTGGATTGGCAACAAGATTGTCCACATAATTTATAACATCCCAAGGACAGTATACATCCACATTACCAAAATGATAACCATCATACCACTCCTTTGCCTCTTCAAAATGTGATGCCAGTCCATAGTCTGCAAGAAGATTTTTCACCTCATCATCCGAAAATCCAAACTGCTCGTCAAATCTGGCATCAAGAATCGATAAAACTTTAAAATTATTTATTCCGGTAAAAATGCTTTCTTTCGAGATACGAAGACACCCTGTAAGAATTGCAAATTGTAAATAATCATTTGTTTTTAAAACTTTTCCCAAAATACCTCTGATAAGCTCGACCATTTCATCGTAGTAACCGTGCTGGAATGCTTTATCCAGCGGTACATCATATTCGTCTATTATAAAAATAGTATTCTTGCCATAGTGTTTAGTCAAAAGCTGAGATAACACTTTTAATGATGAAATAACCACACCATCACTCATATGATATTTTCCATCTTTAATCTGTATAATTCCCTGATACTGCTCTTTTTCATTTTTACTGAGCTTATCACTATTCATTAGGAACGAAAATCCATTTGCTATTTCACCTATTATCTGGACAAGTGCATCATATGCCCTGTCAAACGTTAACCCGTTAACATCTTTAAATGATATAAACACAACCGGATATTTCCCCATGTATTCATTGCATAAAGCTGTATTTTGTGAAATATACAAGCCATCAAATATAGATTTATCCGTACCTATTTCAAAAAAACTCTTAAACATACTCATATTAAGAGTCTTACCGAAACGACGCGGACGTGTAAAAAGATTTACTTCTCCCCAATTTTGCAGGAGCTGCTCTATAAGCCTCGTTTTATCTATATAATAAAAGCCCGATTTTCGTATTTTTTCAAAATTATCTATTCCAACCGGTAATTTTAATGTTCTATCCATCAAAGCCTCCATAAAAAAATCCGCTATAACTGTTAATCATAGTATAGCGGATTATTTTATAAAATACAATAATTGTGTTATTGGGATAATTTACTTCTTTGGCTAACAATTGTCTCTGCATCTAATTCATAGACGCAATCACATAATAAATCTATATCTAATGGATTATGACTTGCAAGAAGAATAAGTTTTCCTTCTAGTATTTTATTCATTCTCTCACTATCTTTCCAGCCTCCATCTCATATACCTCATCGCATAAAATATCTATATCCTCAGAAGAATGAGATGCCATAATAATGGTTTTACCTTCATCTTTCATCTGCAATAATAAACTGCGCATTTCAGTAACACCTTTTTTGTCCAACCCATTAAAAGGTTCATCTAAAACTAAAATATCAGGATTTTCCATTATTGCCTGCGCAATCCCAAGTCGTTGTCTCATTCCAAGTGAATACTTTCCGACAGCTTTTTTGTCCTCTGGATTTAACCCTACTCGTCTTATAGCATTCTTTATATCATCATTTGTGATTTTTTTATTTAAATCAGCAAGAAATTTCAAATTCCAATATGCCGAATAGTCTTTTAGGAATCCAGGTGTTTCAATTATCAATCCTACATTTTTAGGCATGTCCACATCTTTGCCGATTACTTTATCTGAAACTGTTATTTCTCCCGAATCTAATAATATGAATCCACATATGCTTTTAAATAAGACTGTTTTTCCACTGCCATTTCTACCTATTATTCCATATATTCTTCCTTTATATATTTCAAGTGAAACATCATTCAGTACAACCTGCTCACCAAATTTTTTATAAGCATTTTTTATAGATATTACCAATTCATTCATCAAATCATCTCCAATACATTCAATGTACACTTTTTACCTTTTTTCAAAATATATGTAATTAATATAATAATTACAAGTATTTCAACCGTAACAATATATATAATTGATATCGGATTACTTTTCCTCATAAATATGAATATATTTGTCCAATGAATTACAGACATATACTGAAGCTTATAAAGCCAGAACACGTCTATAAGATTCGAAAATACAATCATCGCTGCCGCTATAGAAGCCCCAAATATTCTATTATTTCCCAAATTTGCAGCAAAAATTATTAGCCCAACAATAAAACCGGCTGATACATTTAATAAAAATGTTATTAAACATGCTATTATTGGTGAAAAATATATAACCGCTTCTTCATGCAATACAACACCTGCAAGTGCAGGATTATGAGATAGATTAATCCAAATATCTCCCCATTTTGCCGAGGGCGCAACCCATGGAATAAATACAATAATGCTTACAAAAAACATCCATGCAAAATATATGACATTTGCTAACAAAATATATAATATTTGACCACAAAACCATTTTTTTCTGCCTAATCTGGAAAGTGTAAATAATTGGTGTTCATCAATAAATGGTGCATTACATAACAAAAGGATTATCCCAAAATAAAATAACATTCGTGTTATTGAATCATCCATTTGAAATGTAAAAAAAAATGGTGTAACTGAGAGTCCTTTTAACGCTGCATAGTTTTTTATACTATCACTTCTTATGTACGTAAAAACTGCTACAGCCAAAAACGCAATATATACCCTGTAATTATTGCGCCATTTTCTAATATTACACCACATACTTCTAAACATTTTGTATTCTCCTTTTCATCTTCCAATAACACAATTTATACATAATAAAAACAATGCAACCAGAATAGCATATCGCGTAAAGCCAATGATATAACATATTATCAAATATATGTGTAAATGCGAAATACACACAGGATGGTAATAAATATATATTACTACACCATTTATTCAACAGAGTCATAACCATATACAAAATCAAAATCGGAGCTGCCGTCCCGACAAATATATTAGGAATAAAAATTGTAACTGTAACCGCAAGACAGGATAAAGTTCCACATAACAATGAAAAGATTAATCCTGTCCAAACATTTTCTGTAAAATATGCCCAATCTCCAATAATACCATTTCGTGGCATATAACCAAGTATAATAAGTGAAAATATAATTAACACTCCAAAAACTATAATTGATAGCAAAGCACTAATACTTCCCCAAATAAATGCCGAAATCAACTCTGCTTTTATATAGTCTTTTTTTTTCGTCTTTGCAATTATGAATTTTATATATCCGCTTTGCAAATCCTGGCACAGGTTTAGTCCTCCGCCAAATACACTTAAAATATAATACAAAATAATAAAGCCTGATGAGATGCTAACAGCTACTATATCATTAAATGATGCGCTCTCTTTCTGTTGTATGATTGCTCCCAGCCCATTTATATATAAAGCTGCAATCATTCCAATAATGCATAAATATGATTTTTTGCTGTGAAAACTTCTAGACATGCACATTTTCAAATCTATTATCATTGTATTCTATATTCCTCCCCTGTATATGCGTCATATACATCATAAAGAGCCATTTTTTGCGTATAACTGTTTTCTCCTGTCACCAATTGGTTTTGATAGTAGTAAACCACCCAAACAGGCTTAATATCATAAGTTTCATTTTTATCTGCAAACAACATATATTCTAATGATATTTCGCTTACCTCAATATCCCCGGATGTTACGTATTTTTTTAGTTTATCAACCTCTTTTGAAAGTATAGACGATGGATGTAATATCTCACCAGTCTCAGTTGTCTCGACCCAATCATACAATGGTGGAATATCTAAAAACGAAATTCCCTTTTCATCCATAGCTATTACCAAATGATTTTCTTGATTTGCATAACCCGTTAACGCTTCATTTTCAGGGCATCTGCTATATGGAATACCATACACGTCCGGAAACATAAAAAATACATATGTATCATTTTGTTTATCTGTATCATCCTCTGGAAATATTAATGTATTTTTGTCATCAAGAACGTATAATTCATTTTTTTCACAAACATTAATTTCAAGTTCTTTCGCTGTTTTAACCGCTAATTCTTCCGCCTCTTCGGCAGACATAAACATTAGTTGTTTGTCAGTTCTAAACTTATCTTTATCATTAAACGGTGAGTAATATGTGCCAAATTTAGACGCACTAACAGCAAGCTTTCCGTCATGCGTCTCGGCTAAAGCTGAATCATTTCTGATTGCTATGCTATCCTGAGTATAATTGTTATCCCATAAATAAATCTCATTACCATTCTCCGATCTGTGGCTTTGTACACATACATCCTTATTTAGATTAATCGCTTTTGCTAATTTTTCCATCAGATCATAGCATTTATCCTTATTTTCCGAAAAATTAATAGCCTTAACTTTTCCACTTTTAACGTAATAACTTGTTGCATCCCAGATATTAATTTCTGAATCAATGTTCAGCTTATCATTTACAACGCATTTTATATTTTGTGGAAGTTTTCCTATCTGTTCTTCGTCCAAAGAATTTAGCACATTTTCATAATCATTTAAGTCTGTGGTATTAGCTTGTGTACCATCATCTATTACGTTTTCAGTTGGTGCACAACTAACAAGTGAAAAACATAGTATAAGTATTATATAGCAGATTTTCTTCATTAAATCACCCCATTGAATGTTAATACATTTTACGGATTCCAGTAACCTGAGACTGTAACGGTCACGCCACCATTAGAAGATGGATTATATCCATATAGCTTAATCCTATCATCCTTATATACAGTAGATGTATATATAACCTGTGTACCCCCAATTCCTCTCACTGAATTATAATTAGAAACAAAGCCTTTTCCCTGCTTATAGGCTTTAAATTTTATTGTTGCCGAAGGATAAGATAAAGATGTTACATTTACCCCAGCATATGCACTATCTCCATTTTTTCGTACATAACTAGTGTTTGTTACATTTTCCGTCATAAGCGAAAAATTGTAAGTTTGAGCCGTAACAACTGTAACAGAAAACATAATACCTATTGCTAGTGTTGAAAAAAAAGTTTTTAATTTTCTCATTGATTTTCTCCTTTTGATATTAATTACTCAAAATTTCCATATCTAAATAGATTTTTTGTAATTAGAAATTTAAGTGTTTCAAGTTTACAAGTTACATAACAATAATTATTGTTGCTTGAAGTCAATGACAATTTCTATTATCATCATTTTCGTTATTTTTTCAATACTATTTACACGAAGCAACATTTTTATGTCCTTTTTGGTCGATTTCACTGCCAAAAATAACCTCTTTACAATTTTAATTATTGCAACAGATTTTTGTCGTTATTTTACCCCCCCACTGACAAACGAATGAAAATACTACTGTTCCTATAAAACAAACCTACCATATACTTCTTAGTACTTTGTTTTCTTTATAATTCTCCGAACATGGAACCAGCCATTGATCTTGCCGATATTTCAAAATATGTTCCTCCAATGGTTTGTATTCTTTTACTATTATGCTCCACATCAACGCAGTAATATTGACTATCACCGAACTATAATAAACAATCGGTGAGTTTGTCTTATCATAAAAGAAGTAATATGCCATTTTCCACATGAATATAAACCATACACAAGATACAATAATTGTAAATGTACTATCCATTTTCCACTTCAATCCAAACAGTACCAAAGGTAAAAAAGCTAAGATTACAGCTATCGGTAATCCTGCCGCCTTTCCATGTCTGACACCTGATTCCAAATGCCATATTCCCGATAAAAGAACTACAAACGGAATAAGTATCGTTAAATAAATATTCCAAATTAATATTATATTTCTAATTCTGTTGTAATATTTTATTCCCATAATAACATGTCTAATCTTTCTGTAACTCTTCCCGATAATGAATAATGCAATGCCGTTATTTTAGCCTTATCATACAAGTTCATATACATATTATAATAGCATACTGATATAGATAAACCAAATCCTAAAATAGATGTTGTTCCAGCTAATGCACCTAACAGTCCCGTAACACATGTATCTATATATTGCCTTCCGACATCTTCATACTTTAGATGCATTAGACAATTCATTTATTGACGCCTCAATTCCTTTATAAAAATTTGAATTTTTTCTTGGTAACTGCATTATTTCAGATATTTCTTGTGATTGAAATTCCATGCTTTCCCATGCCTTCCCTACCGATGAAATATCATTTAAAATACTTTCCATATCATCTGGATTCAATTTCGTATTATCTGCATATATTGTATTTGTTTGACCCATTACAAATAACCCCATTATTAAGCTAAATATAGCAATATAAGATAAAAATTTTTTTCTCATATTATTCTCCCTCCATAAATTTTATAATAGTTCTAATTCTAATTATCATAATCAAAACTAATATTTCAATACAATATACGTCAAACGACATTTTGCATATATTTTTGGTCTAAAAATTATAAAATGTATATGCTCTCTATATTAAATAATTTATTATACATCTGCTATATAAATTATCAGAAATATTTATTTCACAATTATACAAAATTTCTCATAAATAAAAAATCCGCTTCAACTATTTATGCAGCGGATTTTTATAAGATTACATAGACAGTATATAATCATTCTCATTATAATTATTTAAAAAATCTTTTCAATAGTTTATACACCAAATGACATATTAACCTTGATTTTAGTATCTTTATTCCATATTTTTTCATTATTTATATACTTTCATATTAATATGCGATATATTTTTGAAGTCAAATAAAACGAAGGAGTATTACCATTATGAACACATTAGAAACCCGTATAAAAAACTATATTGAATACTGCACAGCTCAAAAACGTCTGGATACAAAAACCTTAAAAGCCTATAAAATAGACCTGCGACAATTCTCAGAGCAAATATCAATAACTGAAATAGAATACATTACAACCTCTGTTTTGGAGTCTTATATTACCAATCTGCATCAACAATATTCACCCAAAAGTGTAAAACGTAAAATTGCATCCATTAAAGCCTTTTTTCACTATTTGGAATACAAGGATATAATTATTCTAAATCCATTTAACAAACTTCAAATTAAATTCCGTGAACCGGTCATTCTTCCTAAAACAATACCTCTTAAAACATTAGAAGTGCTATTTAATGCTGCATACGCAAAATATCATAAAACCACAAGCCCATGCCAAAAGCGAAAAACACTACGTGATATTGCCGTACTTGAATTACTTTTTGCAACAGGGATCAGAATTTCAGAGCTTTGTTCTATTTTATTACAGAACATGGATTTGCAGAACAATATAATTTTAATCCATGGAAAAGGATCTAAAGAACGTCTCATACACATCTGTGACCCTAATGTACTAAACATCCTTAACCAATATTATACTGAATACTATTCTCAGATAAGTGCCTGCGGATATTTCTTTGTAAACAATACTGGAAATCGTCTGTCTGATCAGTCTGTAAGAGATATGATCAATAAATATTGTCGAATTGCTGACATCGACTACCATATTACACCACATATGTTCCGTCATACTTTTGCCACGCAGCTTCTCGAAGAAAACGTTGACATACGCTATATTCAAACCATGCTTGGACACAGTTCTATAAATGTAACCGAAATATATACACATGTAACTATGTCAAAACAAAAAGATATATTAGCATCTAAGCATCCTCGGAGAAACATGAATATTTCAAACTGATTATAGAAACATCAAATTTCCCCAATTTTTATTTGAGATTTCTTGTTAATCATTTCTGTTACAAATTATTGAATCAATAATTACAGGATAATAAGAAGTTATCCTCTGGTTGTATTTATATAATATTTCAGTAAATTAAATAATACAAGGAGAATAATATGAATATACAATTAGAAAAATATATAGATTTATATAATGAAATGAAAAAAAACGATAAAAATTGTATTCCATTATGTGCTGCTGAGACATATATTTCAGAATTTGTAAAACAGCCATTAAATTCAGAATTTGAGGGAAAATACTATTTCTTTAAAAACAACAAAATTGAAGAGTTAAAGGATCTTATAACTTTAGCGTGTAATCGATTATTTCATTCTAAATATGCAAATGCTGAAAGTTTGAGTGGTATCAATTGCTTTACGGTATGTGTCATGTCACTTTTGAAATCAGGGCAGAAAGTTCTACTGTCTACCCCAGAGCAGGGAGGACATGCCTCTATGCCTGTTATATTAGACACATTAAATATACAATATGATTCAATACCATATAATTTTGATAAATATCAAATTGATTATACTAGTTTAAATAAAATGTGTGCAACAGGTAATTATTCCTTTATAATTTTATGCCAATCTGATTTAATAACGGTTCCAGATTTAAATAAAATTGATTTGCCATCAAATATGGGAATAATATATGATGCAACTCAAACATTAGGATTAATATGTGGTAAATGTATACCAAATCCTTTAGATTATCCAAATGTTATTTTATTGGGTGGTACTCATAAAACTTTACCTGCTGTAGCTTGCGGATTAATTATGACAAACAACGATTTATATATTGAACAATTAAAGTCTAATATAACTCCAAATTATCTTAGAGATATTCAACCTAATCATATGGCATGCTTATTGCTTTCTTTAATTGAGCAAATCGAATATGGTGTGGAATATCAACACACAACCATAGCTCTTGCCAATATGCTGGCTAAAAAATTGGAAAAATATGGTTTTAATATTGCTAAAATCAGTGATGAAGTGTATACAATGACACATCAAATCTTTTTATTAATGACAAAAAAAGAAACTGATTTTTTCTATAATCAGGCCTTAGATTATAATATTTCGCTAAATCAAAAGCACAAAAAATTATTCAGTGAAGATGGAATAAGACTTGGCACTCAACAAATAGCTAGATATAATTGGGAAGAACAAGATATAGACGAACTTGCAAAGCTTCTTTTTTTAATAAAACATAAAGGTAGTTTAAATGAAATTAAAACCATTAGAAAAAAACTTATAGATAAAAAAATACCGCATTTTACATATAATGAAATAATTATAGAATAGTCATTATCCTGTGATCAAAGCAACTTAATATTTGTTTTTTATAAGGATCTTCTAATTCAATAGAATTTAGCCGTTGAATAAGTAATGTCCCATATGCATTCTTATTTTTACACAAATTGTATATTTGTTCTTTCGATAAATGATTATCTGATTTGAAAATATCTATATTTTTTATATTATCCATATAGTATTTGATAATATTAACTTGTATTTTTATATTGTTATCATCTGTCTGGGCAAGACATCTATTATAGTCTAGGAGTGCTTCTTTATAATTTTGAAATAATCTATTTATTTCTGCTCTAATAAAATAGGCATTAGCTAGTAACCTGTTATTTTCATCCTTGTATATTTTAATAACAGAATTTATTGGTTCTAGAATTTCCTTTTTTCTATATTTATTTTTATAATATAAATATATAGATTCATTTCTCATTATTTTATAGGCATTTTGAGGATCGTTTATTGGTGAATTTTTTTTACATTTTTCAAATGTTTTATAAAAAACATCTAATGTGTCAGAATCTGTATTAGGCACCACCATATCATCTACAAAATATTTAGCAACTAAAATCCCCAATGAGTCTGTTAATCCACGTATATTAGAAGGCTGAATTTTTTGCAAAATAGTTAAAGATATATCACATTTCCATAAATGTTTATAATAATGAGCCTCTAAAGTTTCTACTTTATTATTAATGTTATATTTTCTAAAAGTTAATTGCTTCAGCGGCATTAAAATAATAAGCGCATCCTGATAATTATTTAATAAATGCTCACAATCAGATTTCATTAAAATATATTTAAAATAAATATCATTATTATTTTGAAGTACAAGTTTATATTGTATTTCAAAATCCGATAATGATTTTTTTGCCAGAATATACTGACCCTTAAATAAAAATAATTGTATGCCATTCAATTGCTTATCATATTGAGTCTGCAAATTATATGTAATTTGTTTAATCCATTGTACATATTCCTGACGTTCTAGTAAAAAATGAATTTTTCCTATATTGCCAGACGTCAAATCGTACAATGTTTCTATTTCAGGTTTACACAAGCTTTCAATATTATCATAATTTTTGTTTATTTTTTTTTGAAGATCAGGTATATTCTCACGTTTAAATTCTGAAATATTGTAAATGCTTGCTTTTGTATTGATATTACTCTCAGAAATAAATAATAGAACAAAATCATACATTTCCTGTTTTGAAAAAATATGTTCAATTTTTTTTACATGGTCAACCACAATTAAAGTTTTATTAGTAACGATATTATCTTTAAAGAATAAATTCAATTCGGCATCAGTAACTTCATTCATATCAATATAATATGCACTACTTAACTGATTTTTTAGATAATTATATTCTTTAAATTCTTCATCCTTAGGGTAGTTTATATAATCAACTAATTTTAATGCTAGCCAACTTTTACCACATTGACTGTCTTTACCGGATAGCTGTACTATTTTATGAGTATTCAATATTTCTATTAAATATTGTAAATCATGTTTTCTATCTGTAAAAGTATTTTGAGATAAACGATTTAGCATATTATTACTTTCCTTATATCTTTCTTTGACAATAGGTGATACAGTATATATATATGGAATAATTATTAATAGTGTCCCTACTACGATACCAATTATATTATTATTTTGTGAATTTAATATAGATAAAATAAAAATTAGTCCTCCTAAAATTATAGGAAGTAGTACAAATATATTTTTAGATTTTCTGTTTCGTTTCATTCGCTACCCTTCATTTATAAATAAAAAATATAACAATTTTTAAATCCATACAACTAGTAGATAACTTCTTATTATCAGTGTTATCTACCAGTTTTTTACAATATTTTTTTCTATAAAAAATATTATATTTTAATTTTTCTATAACTTTCATTCTCTACCATATTGCGAAAAATTGTTACTAACTGTAATAACTCCGCAAGTATTACACCAACCACAATAAACCTTGTGTAGTACCTATATCCCATGCACCATAAAATTTCTGTTATAACAAAAATTACCAAAACTATGACTATGGTTATTTTTTTACAGAACATTTTATCGTCATCATCAAGTCTTTTATTAATCGAGTCAATCGGACTGAATATTATTAATAATATACTCGCAACTATATAAAGAGCATTCAATGTAACACCATTATATATATTCTTTCCAATCAATAGCGCTCCTGCAATTACTATACTAGATATTATGAGGCATTTCCCAAAACTATCTGCATGATACCCACCTGAAAATTTTCTTATTATCATAAATGGAATGATCATAACAATCGCTTCCATAACCATGCCAAAAATAATGCCTAACACAAAAGCAAATGCAATCGGATAAATAAGCGAAAATAAACAGTGAACTGCATATGCATACAGTTCACGTTCATCTGAGGAAATAGCCTTTTGTCCAATTAACCAATTTGCTATTTTCTCACTCATATTATTTAGTTTTCCTTTTAAATTTTGATAATCCTTTTGGACTTTCAGGTTCATATATTATACAACATGATGCCGAGTTTGCTTCTACTCTAAGTATCGTATCAAGTGTACCTTTGACATGTGAAATAATGTTTTTTCTTCTGTCTGTTACTTTCTTCATTAGTATTCTCCTCGCTTTTTAATTTTCATCAACTTCTATTTACAATAATGTTCTTATATAATATATCTTAGCTTATCACAAATCTATAGATTTGTATGAAACGACATTTTTTTGCCATTTTTGGTCAATTTATGTCTTTTCGTACCGTCTTCTTGCCTTAATTCCCATACTCTTCTATAATGATATCAACAATTATGTGTTTAAGGAGATTTTTAATGAGAATACTTATTTGTGACGATGATCTATCTATCACGCAGTCACTATCCCAGATAATCAAAGTATATTTCAAAAAAAAGAAAGTAAATGTTCTCGATATTGTAACCTTTAATGATGGGGACAGCCTTCTTTCTGATAAATCCCAAAAAGATATCGTCTTTTTGGATATAGAAATGCCCGGTTTTGACGGCATCTATGTGGGAAATGAACTAAAAAAGCAGAATGACTCCGTTATTATTTTTATAGTAACATCTTACCTCGAATATCTGGATGCCGCCATGAGGTTTCATGTATTCAGATACTTATCTAAGCCAATAGATAAACAACGGTTATTCCAAAATTTAGATGATGCACTTGAATTATACTATTCTATCAATCAAAAAATCGCTGTTGAAACAAAATCCGGAGTTACGTCTGTTTTGACTTGCGATATCGTATATGTGGAAGCAAAGGGTAGAAAAGTTATAGTACACACTTCTACGGCTGATTTGGATTCCACTCAGACACTTCAATTTTGGATAGAGCATCTGCCGCAGGCTACCTTTTTTCCGTCACACCGTAGCTATATCGTAAATATGGCTATGGTAACAAGCTTTGATCACGAGCTTATATATCTTTGTGATGGTCAGTTTACAGCATATTTAACCAGAAGAAAATTCACCGAATTTAAGAGAGCATATTTGATGTTTATGGAAAGTAAGAGGTAATACTTATGAGTGCTGCTGTTTGTTATTTTTTAGTATATTTTGCTGAGGCGTTAATACTGTTGCAATATTCATCTAATGTTTTTGAATACAAAATTTCTTCGATAAAACGATATATATTACTTACAGTACTATTTATCCCAATATATTTTATTTCATTCGCTCATATCGGTTTATTAAATACTGCTTTATTTTTTGTTGCTACTTTTGTTTTTTTAAAAATTTCAACCATGGAAAATAGTGCAACTCTCTTTTTCCATTCTGCAATTATGATTGTAATTATGACTTTGTGTGAGCTTGCTTCTATGGGGATTTTTTCAAAGTTTTCATATCATTTTTATTCTAAAATGAATGATACCGTTTTGCTTTATTCAGTTAGTTTTTTAAGCAAATTACTTTACTTTGTAATCATATATTTTATATCACATAAGCTATCCAGCACCAGATCCAATATACGATTTTCCATCTATGAGATCACTACATTGGCTATAATACCTGTTATTTCCGTATTTGTAATCTACACAATGATATATTTTCTTATGAATTATAAAATAAAATCTCCACTCAACTATCTGCTCATCCTTAGCAGCTTTTTCATGCTGCTTATAAACATACTCATCTTTGGTCTGTTTGAACATATTAAGCAAAAAAATTCCGAAATAGCAGAGCTCACACTTCAGAACCAGCGTGATGCCGACTCTGTAGAATACTACAAAGCCATCGTGTCACAGGATGAGAAACAAAAAGTTCTCATTCATGACATCAAAAAGCATCTCAATGCCATAGCCTCACTGAACGAACAGCACGATTCTGAAAAAATCGCAGCATACCTTACCCACGTACTCGGTTCTTCTGAGTTAAAGCACTCCGTGCGGGTATGCGATAATGACCTTTTAAATGCACTGCTCTGCCGTTACCAGAAGATATGTCTCACCCAAAATATTGCGCTACACATTGATATAAGAAGTAAGTGTATTGATTTCGTGACATATGATGATCTCAGTGTACTTTTCGGTAATCTCATGGATAATGCTGTAGAGTCAGCCGAAAAAACAGTTAATCCTTTTATAGAACTCAATGTTTTTCAGAAAGAGAAAAATAACATGACCATTATCACGCTCATTGATTCCTGCCGCGTAAATCCTATTGATAAAAATGGCAACCTTTTACCAACAAAAAAACCGAATCCACAGTTTCATGGATTCGGTATGCGTAGTATAGAAAATATTGTTAAGAAGTATAATGGTGAAATGACTTTTTACTTTGATGATCCTACCAAGACATTCCATACGATTATTATGCTTCGGCACTGAAAGTTGCTGCTTTTAACGATTTTTTATCATCTGGAGCAAATATTCACATACATCAAAGCTCTTTGCTTCTTGTTCTGTTTCCCGCTTCTTTAATGAATCATATATTTGCTCCAATAAATAATCAGCATTCACTTTTTTGTTTACAAAGCTATTTTCATCAGCAGAAGCCATTCCATAACCGGCATCTGCTTTCATTATTTTATAGGCAGAGTAATTATTTATCGAATCAGGCGCAGTTCTTCCTTTATACCCCTCATATGACATAAGCGCAAATATTTCCAGATCCGAAGCATTCGACGTATCAACATCATTTACATGCACATGATATACTTTTCTGTTATCACCATGTCCATATGCCACTTGAACAACAGGATCATCCTCCTTTGATGTCTTCACATATGAAGCTAAAACTACCTGACTTTCTGTATCAGACAGTCCAAAACTTGTCATTCCGATATTTTTCAGCTTATCATTTGGAATTTCCTTATCCGGTGACACCTGTTCAACTGCATTTTTATTATTTACCAATTTATTGTAAAGAGAACTGTTATTTTCCGACAACATATTCATGTATATTTCAGTAAGCTCACTCTGCCTCTCCCCACATTTATTTAAGGAATTTTGCTCACTATTTCCTATTTCGAACTCTATATCCATTTTATCGCCTGTTGACTTATTGTTATACTTTGAAGTATATGCCATTGAAATATTTGTTCCCACACCGTTTAACATATATGCCTCCTATATGTTTTACCAATAATATTACACTTTTAATTATTAGATTCATTGCAATTAAATTCTTGCCAAAAGTTCCGCAGGTGTAAGTGCCATAACCTTACTTTGCGTAAAGTCTTTAATGTTGCGCGTAATAATATAGTCTGCATGAACATATTCAGCAGTTGCACTTTGTATGGCATCTTCAAAATCTTTCCACTTCATATTTACAGCCATCTCAAGCACAACTGAACTAAAATCAGCGAACTCAAAAATAAGTTTTAACTTGCGGAATACATCTTCTATCTGCTCTGGAGTCATTTGTTTTCTCATGATATACATCATATTTGCATAAGTTAATGTAGATATATATCCCTTTGCCTGTTCAGTTTCACAAAGTTTCCAAATTATAGATGATTCCTTCACAAAATCTGAGCGACTTAGTAAAACATCAAGTATAATGTTAGTATCAATCAACAAAACCATATTTTTCCCTCATACTTTCGGTTTTTATCTCATCTAAATTACCATTATCCTGAAGAATTCCTGTTAGAGAATCCGTCAAATATGATACTGCGGCATCCTTAGGAATAAATCTTCCCACTTCATGACCATTCTTTGTAACAATGATTTCATGTCCTGACATAACAAGATTCAAATATCTCCCAAAATTGTTCTGCATTTCTGTTGCAGTTGCTGTTGCTGTATTCATATGCCTTCCTCCTATCCATTTTCTTTTTTAGCTAATTATATTATAACGTTAATTAGCTATTTTTTCAAGATATATCCCCGTTGTAACATTATTCTTGATATTTTTTGCTGTGTTTGTAACATAATTCCGTACATTTTTCCAACGATGATTTTTTATTTTCAAAAACAAACTCAAAAAGCCGAATCCACACTCCCATGGATTCGGCTTTTGTATATACACTTCTATTTTCTATTTTGTATGAAGCTGTCAATCATCGCAATCACACCATCTACACCGAGCTTTGCCACATTCAGGCACAGGTCATAGTTTTCTGCCTGCCCCCACTCCTGTCCAGTATAGTATTTGTGATAGGTCTTTCTGTTGTCATTTGTCTCACGCACAACAGTCTTTGCCTTTCTCACTGAGACTCCATGTGTATCAGCCACAGTATCAACGCAGAATGCATCATTCGCTGTCAGGAAAACTGAGACAACATCATCTCTTCCCTGAAAGGCAAAGTTTGCACATCGTCCCTGAATCACATATCCCTCACAGCCGTCCTCAATCGGCAGCCTGTCTATAAATGTAAGAGCCCTAGCCGGAGTATCATGCAGCACATTATCCTCCTCCGTCTCCATCACAATAGAGTAAAGCAGGGAATTAACCGGTCTCTCACTGTAAAACTCCTCATACTCATCGTAGCAGCCTGCCTCTTTGGCACCGGCCGCAATAGCCTCTCTGTCCATGAAATGTAAATGATATTTCTCAGCGACTGCTCTACCGATACTATCTGCATCGCAACCGCACTTTCTAGCAATTGTAATTATCATATAAATATAGCTCCTTTCTGTAAAAAAGCCAACGCGCAGGAAGCGCTCAGACAAATCAATAAAAGTTTGCAAACACCGATGCAAACACCACCGTAAGTATTCCTGCCACCGCGATAGCAAGAGAGCTCATGGCGCCCTCTATCTCGCCAATCTCGATAGCCTTCGCTGTTCCGATGGCATGTGATGATGCGCCAAGCGCCAGTCCCTTCGATATAGGCTCAGTGATTCTGAATATTTTGCAAACAAACTCTCCGAGTATATTTCCAAGCACACCTGTCACGACGATAACTGCGACAGTGATAGTCACATATCCGCCGAGCTCCTCTGATACGCCCATACCGATAGCTGTCGTGATGGACTTTGGCAGCAGTGTGACATAGTCCTCGTGTGAAAGCCCCATAAGCACTGACAACACGAGCACTGTCACAAGACTTGTTATGACGCCTGCCGTGAGTCCGAGCGCGACTGCTGCTATATTTTTCTTGAGCAGGGTCCACTGCTCATAGAGCGGTATCGCAAGGCATACCGTGGCCGGTGTCAGAAACCAGCTAAGGTACGATGCCCCCTTATTGTATGTGTCATAATCCACATCTGCCACAACAAGCACTATGATGGTCAGTACTATTGAAATGAGAAGCGGATTGAGTATTGCAAGCTTAAACTTTTTCTTTAAAAGCATACCTAGCAGATATGCAACCAGACTTACTGTGACACCGGCAAAAAGCGATGTCTGAAACAAATTATCCATTATGATTATCCTCTATCTTATTTATTTTCTCCAGCATCAGCCCTCTTGCGCTTCTGCATACGGATTACGAGCTGTGAAACATGTCCTGTAGCAATCATTACAGTAAGAAGTGCCACAACCGTGATTACAATCACTGGTACGAGCACCGGCTTAAGATTGCCCCAGGATGACATAAGCCCCACTCCCGCAGGGATAAACATGACAGGCATTATCTCTATCATGAATTTGCCTGCACTCCTTACAGAGTTTAGCGGTATCAGGCCTGTCAGCAGACCTATGAAAAGTATAACCATGCCATATATGCTCGCCGGAACAGGCAATGGCAGTAAATATTTGAGTATCTCACCTAAAAACGAAATCGCAAGTATGATGAGAAATTGCTTTAATAATTTCATTTTATATTGTATCTCCGTTATATATATTTCGTGACTATTTGTAACTGTTTATCTGTGTTCCCTGACCATCATTGTACATACAATGGCAAGCAGCACGCTTGAAGCCCATATAGCGCGTATTCCTATGTGCAGTGAGCACACTCCGCCTATACCTGCTCCTATTGCAAATATCAGAATAATTCCATAGTAGTGCGCGGTCTTTTTCAGTGCCCCGATATTTCTGTCACGCAGATATATTGACAGACTCTCTGTGCCGCTTCTTAAGTTGCCGATGCACATGGTGCTGGCATAGCCGTAGCCGTTTACCTTTCTGAAGGACTGCACCTGCATAGAACAGCTGAATGATACAAGCATGGTCGCTATCATGTCGTACCTGTGTGGTATGAAGCCCACCACAAACAGTATGATTATCTCTATCGCCACCACTATCTGACGCCAGTGGATGCGCTTTGCCTTCTTATATCTATGCCCGATTCTCTCTGCCACAAGCACACCGAGTGCAAATGAAAGGATTGGGAAAAGATACGATAGTCCCTTCATCCATTCACCCATCATCAGATGCTGGCTCATCAGCACTACGTTTCCTGTCTGCGCATTCGAGAACACCTCATTTCTCACATTGTAGGTGTAGGCATCCTGAAAGCCTCCGGAAAGTGCCAGAATAGCACTCAGCAAAAAGGTCTCTGATGTCTGAATCCTTATTTTTTCTTTTTCAGTCATTTTTTCGCCTCTTTTTCTCATATTCGCTGTTAGCCGCCACACCCTCGTGTGACCCACAGCAATTACATATTTACAGCAATCCACACGGTTTATTATTATAGAAAAAAAGGGCGGATATTTCAATACCCGCCCCAAATATACAGTGTATTAAATTTTGCACAATACCTAAAATATATATTGGATATACATAATAGATATACATGATAGCTATACCAGATACTTTTCTTCAAACTCAGATACCGGTACCGGTTTTGAGAAATAATATCCCTGGAACTCATGACAGCCCATCATTGTGAGCATATCAAGCTGCTTTTTCGTCTCCACACCCTCTGTGATGACGTCCATGCCTATCTTGCCTGCAAGCGTGATGATACTCTCTAATATATCCTGTCCCTTGACCTCGTTCTCAGATTTGCGAAGGAAGCCCATATCGATTTTCAGCACATCGGCACTGATATCCTTTAGCATGTTGAGTGATGAGTAACCGCTTCCGAAATCATCAATCTCCACCCTGAAGCCTACGCCCTGAAGCTTGTGGATAATATTCATATTCTTCTCAAAATCGGTCATCAGCGTTGTCTCTGTAATCTCCAGATGCAGATTGGACGCTGCTATGCCATATTTATTAATCAGCCCTGTAAAGGTCTCATATATATCTATAATGTAGAAGTCCTTTGTAGATATATTTACAGATATATGATAGCTTCCATAGCCTTTTTCCTTCCACTCTGCAAGCTTTTGCGCTGCCTTCTCCCATATATAGAGGTCAAGCTTGTAAATGAGACCTGCGTTCTCTAAAATATCAATAAAAGCATACGGTGTCAGGATGCCTCTTGATGGATGAACCCAGCGCACCAGCGCTTCTGCGCCCTTTGCAGCACCATCACGTTTCACCTGTGGCTGTAAGTACATGACAAACTCATCATTTTGCAATGCCGGCTCAAATTCACCGAGCAGACGTCTCTGCTCTATTGATATCTCAAGCAGATGCTCATCATAGTATGCCACACAGCAGTCGTAATTATTCTTTATGGTGTCTGCCGCTATATTAGCCTTGTCTACCATAATGCTGACAGCCTCATCCCTGTCTCTTATCTCATACACACCCATGTATGTATGCAGATGGAAAGAATTGCCCGAAAACTCACGCTGCAGCTCTTTTATTGAATCTGCCACTCTTTTTTCATCAAACTCTTCTCTTGGCAGACACAGCGCAAAGCGGTCATTCATAAGCCTTGCACAAATGGTCCTCTCAGATGGATTCGATGCCATGAGCTTCGCCTGCTTTATGAGCACCTGATTGCCCTTCTCCATTCCAAATATCTCATTGATGAATTTGAAATCCTTTATATTGCTGCAAATCAGGTAGAAGGTTGTGTCATGATACTTGTTCACCATATCGTGCACATCCTCATAGAACTGGTCACGGTTCAAAAGTCCGGTCAGACTGTCATGCGATGCCTTGTACTTTTCCTGCTCCCACGACTCATACATCTGTGTACGGTCATTGTATACAAAATAATCACATATAACGCGATTGCTCTCATCATATATGCGCTTGTAGGCAATCTCAAAGTAGTGCTTTTCACCGTTTATTTCAATATCTGTTGTCTGGAAGGTCATACTGTCCCTTCTGTCATCTCCCAGCTTTTCAATCCACTGACTATATTTACTTTCATAAACAGACATATTGCCGCCATGCCTGTAAATAGCCTCCATCAGGTCATTGTAATATATGCACCTGCCCTTTCTGTCATAGCAGATGATACCATTGTTCATATCGCGGACCACAAGAGAGAGCATATTTTCTATAAGCTCATTCGGCACATATCTGTATGTCAGGTAATATATGATAATAGCTATAGCACCATATATAATCATGGTGAGGTCATATATGGAGTCAGAACCTATAGTAGCAATGTCAAACGAAAAGCCGATAAAGATAACTACCGCTATAGCCCCATATGCCTCCCTGTACATGCGCGATGATTTGATAATCATATACAGATATGTAAAAATAATCAGAATCACAAACGCATATGTGAATATAAAATGCAGCCTGTACCATAGGCTGTCATTATTGAATACCACCTTAATATTCTCAGCTTTTATGGATTCTATATCAAAAATCTTATTAGTCCAGGTGTTCTCTATAAGCATATATGTGTCCAGCACCGCAAATATCATGGAAGCAGCCTGCACTCCCTTGAAGGTCTTTACAGCACCTGTATAATACTGTGTATAAAACATAAGAGCGATGAGCATCCAGTCAAACAGAGCCATAGTAAGCCCTTTCGCAAGTACTGTAACAGTGTGCCCCGGCACAAATGTAAAAACAAAAAAGACTATAGCGCAGGCAAATGTCAACGTCTCATATATACACACACTTTTACCGAGTCTGTCATGTTTTTTAAAGGAACCGATTGCGCAATGTGCAATCAGTATTGCTTCCAGCAATACTCCCAGTCCATATACTATCCTCATATTCCCACCTGTCTTCTATGACCATATTACTAACCTATATATAGTCATTGTAACTCATTTCATGTGTAATGTAAACAAAAAAGAGGTTGTCACAACCTCTTTTTTGTAATTTATTAACATTTATTATTTTCCTGAAGTTGCTTTCAGTCGTGTCATGGCACGGGCCAGCGAAGCTCTTGAGTGATAATACTCCTGAATACTCTGCTTCTGGCGAAGCTGCTCCTCGGCTCTCTCCTTTGCCTCTCTTGCCCTTGCTATATCGATTTCCTCCGGATGCTCGGCTGTCTCGACAAGCAGTGTCACACGGTTGTTGACTATCTCTACGAAGCCCATTCCCACTACCGCGTACTCCCAGTTGTCACTGCCCTCCGGCTGAAATCTCATCTCGCCCTCATCGACGGCTATGACCATATCCTCATGGTGGGCGAGGATTTCCTTCTGGCCATCGAACTCAGGGACTATTATGGAACGACATCTTCCTGAGTAAAACACTCTGTTAGCAGCTATTACCTTTAGATAAAATGTATTTGTTGCCATACGATTTGTCCTTCCTTATGCTTTTACTGCTGCATAGTCTTTGCTTTTTCCTTGACGTCCTCGATTGTTCCGACATTGAAAAATGCGTTCTCAGGATACTCGTCCATCTCACCATCTATGATGGCCTTGAAGCCCTTGATAGTATCCTCTACAGGCACATAGACACCCTGGATACCTGTGAAGTTCTCGGCTACGTGGAATGGCTGTGAGAGGAACTTCTGGATTTTTCTTGCTCTGTATACAAGCACCTTGTCCTCATCTGCCAGCTCCTCCATACCAAGGATCGCGATGATATCCTGCAGCTCCTTGTACTTCTGGAGAATCTCCTGTACCTTTCGTGCTACCTGATAATGCTCCTCGCCTACGATATCAGGCTCGAGGATACGTGATGTAGACTCAAGTGGATCTACTGCCGGGTAAATACCCTGTTCAACAATCTTTCTTGAAAGAACTGTTGTGGCATCCAGATGTGCGAAGGTTGTAGCCGGAGCCGGGTCTGTGAGGTCATCGGCTGGTACGTATACGGCCTGTACCGATGTTACCGAACCGTTCTTTGTAGATGCGATTCGCTCCTGCAGCTCACCCATCTCAGTAGCCAGTGTAGGCTGATAACCTACGGCTGAAGGCATACGTCCTAAAAGTGCTGAAACCTCTGAACCTGCCTGTGTGAAACGGAATATATTATCGATGAAAAGCAGCACGTTCTGGTGCTTCTCATCCCTGAAATACTCTGCCATTGTAAGTCCTGTCTCAGCTACACGCATACGCGCTCCTGGTGGCTCGTTCATCTGTCCGAACACTAAGGCTGTTTTTTCCAGAACTCCTGATTCCTTCATTTCTGTCCAGAGATCATTTCCCTCTCTTGAACGCTCTCCGACTCCTGTAAAGATTGAGTAGCCGCCGTGCTCTGTTGCGATATTGCTGATGAGCTCCTGGATGAGGACTGTTTTTCCTACTCCGGCTCCTCCGAAGAGTCCGATTTTTCCACCCTTTGCATATGGGGCAAGAAGGTCGATGACCTTGATACCTGTCTCGAGGATTTCCTCTGCAGGGTTCTGCTCCTCAAATGTTGGTGGTTCTCTGTGGATTTCCCACTTTTCTTCTGTATCAGGCTGTGCTCCGCCATCGATAGCTTCACCGAGCACGTTGAACAGTCTGCCGAGAGTCTGCTCTCCGACAGGTGTCTTGATGCCGGCGCCTGTGGCTGTTACTTCCATATCTCTGTGAAGTCCCTCACTGGAAGCAAGCATGATACAGCGTACTGTATTATTTCCAATATGCTGTGCGACTTCCATCACACTTTTTTTGTCACCATTTAAAACTTCTAGTGCGTCTCTGATTGCCGGCAGGTTCTCATCCTCGAACTCTACATCGACAACAGGACCCATAACCTGGATAATTTTTCCTGTTTTCATCAAAAAGCCTACTTTCTCTTTTTCTTCTGCGATTTAGCACCGGCTATTACCTCTGTAATCTCCTGTGTAATCGCTGCCTGTCTGGCACGGTTGTAAAGAATGTCAAGCTCTGCAAGCATGTCCCTCGCACTGTTTGATGCGGACTGCATCGCCATCATTCTGGCGTTCTGCTCACATGAAAATGACTCTACAAGAGCACCGTAGACAAATCCAACAACGTAGTTTGGTACGATACGATCCATGACTGCCTCAGGCGATGGCTTGAGTGCCAGTTCCTCCCTCGGTATGTCTATAGGAATCTGCACAGTGAAGTCTGCCTTTTTCAGTGGCAGAAGCTGTGACATCTGTGTTTCCTCCTGAATCGCATTTATCATGCTGGTATAGATAATATAAACTTCGTCCAGCTCGTTATGTAGATATAGCTCCAAAATTTCTTCTGCAATATTTCTGGCACGGTTGAGTGTCGGATTCTGAACTGTGTAGTGGAACTGTTTTTCAATCTCAATTCCACGCTGTTCAAAATAATGACGTCCCAGCTCTCCGAGTACGAAAAGTGAATGGTTCGGATGATTCTTTAAGTGCTCCTCAGCCATTTTCAGGATATTGTGGTTGTATGAGCCCGCAAGTCCTTTATCGGCTGTGATTACGATATATCCGACCTTTCTGTCCTCAGGCAGCTTATCCTCGTTGGTCTTGAAATAGATGTCCTCCATATCAGGCAGATGCCTGAGTATTCGGCTCATCTCTGATTGCAGTGTGAAGAAATACGGCTCTGTATCTGCCAGCATCTTTTTGGACTTTTTCAGCTTCGAAGAAGAAATCATATACATGGCATTTGTGATTTTAAGCGTATCATTGATACTTTTTATTCGATCCTGTATTTCCTTCGTGTTTGCCATAATACTACCTGTTACCCTTTATACTCTTTTACTGCATCCATGATTTTATTTACGAGCTCTTCATCAATGGCTCTGTTCTCTTCGATTTTCTGTCCGATTTCCGGATAAGAAAGATCCATGTATGAGAGGATATCGCCCTGATATTTCTTGACATCTTTTGTCTCAATTGTGTCAAACACACCGTGGTTTGCCATGATAAGTGTCATTACCTGCTCATGCAGTGACAGCGGATGGCAAAGCGGCTGTTTTAACAGCTCCATAAGTGCTTTTCCATGTGCAAGCTGTGCCTTTGTGGCATCGTCAAGGTCTGATGCAAACTGTGTGAAGACCTCCATCTCCCTGTACTGTGCCAGGTCGATACGGATGCTTCCTGATGCCTTCTTCATGGCCTTTGTCTGGGCAGCTCCACCAACTCGGGATACTGAAAGACCTACGTTTACGGCCGGTCTCATACCTGCGTTGAAGAGGTTGCTCTCTAAGAATATCTGTCCGTCTGTGATAGATATTACGTTGGTAGGGATGTATGCTGATACGTCTCCTGCCTGTGTCTCGATGATTGGGAGTGCTGTGATTGAGCCTCCGCCCAGCTCATCGCTCAGACGGCTTGATCTCTCGAGCAGTCTTGAGTGGAGATAGAATACGTCTCCCGGATATGCCTCACGTCCCGGTGATCTCTCGAGCAGCAGTGAAAGTGCTCTGTATGCTACCGCATGCTTTGAAAGGTCATCATATACAATAAGTACATCCTTGCCCTGATGCATGAAATGCTCTGCCATGGCTGTTCCTGCGTATGGTGCGATATACTGCAGTGATGCAGGATCGCTGGCTGTTGATGAAAGCACGATTGAGTAATCCATTGCGCCGTGTTTTGTCAGAGTTGACACAATTTTTGCTACTGTTGATGCTTTCTGGCCAATTGCTACATATATACAGATAACATCCTTGCCCTTCTGGTTGATGATGGTATCTGTGGCAATTGATGTCTTTCCTGTCTGACGGTCACCGATGATAAGCTCTCGCTGTCCACGTCCGATTGGGAACATTGAATCGATTGAGAGGATTCCTGTCTCAAGTGGAGTATCTACTGACTTTCTGTCCACGATACCCGGTGCCTCATTCTCGATTGGTCTGTAATCTTCCTCTTTGATATCGCCTTTTCCATCAATAGGCTCACCTAAGGCATTGATGATTCGGCCGATAAAGCCTTTGCCTACAGGGATTCCGGCTTTTTTCTTTGTTCTTACTACTTTGGTTCCTTCATGGATTCCGTGGTCTCTTCCGAAAAGGATTACACCGATTTCATTCTGACGGATATCCTGAACCATTCCTTTTACTCCATTATCAAATACTACGATCTCACCATACATGGCATGGTCGATGCCGTATATTGTGGCGATTCCGTCGCCGACGTAGATTACCTCGCCGGTCTCACGGCTCTCGGTATCGAAGTCGAAATTCTCTATCTCGCTCTGGATAATGGAGATTATGTCTGTTGCACTGATTGCGCCCACAGGGGTCACCTCCTGGTCAATTTTCTTTCAAGCTCACGAAGCTTTCCTTCGTAGCTTCTGTCATACTCTGTATTAAGAGTCTTAATCACATATCCACCTAAAAGTGTTTCGTCCACTTTCTGTGTAAGGGATATTTCATATTCCGGATATTTGCTTTGTAGCAGCGCCTTGGCGTCATTTGCTTCCTCGTCGGTTGCGGCCTCTGCACTGATAAGCTCAGCTCTTATGATATGGTTTTTCTCATCCCAGTATCTGTAATATGCCTCAAAGATTTCATTCATTTCAGCGGCATATCCAAGCTTTACCATTTCCTTTATGAAGCTTGTGATAAGCTTTGGCTCACTCTCAAATCCGTATACCTTTTCTATGATGTCATACTTTTTGGTAAGCGGTATAAGTGGATTTGCAAGCGTCTGTGCAAGCTTTTCTGTCACAAAGTATACTCTCTGTGCTTCCTCCACATCACGACGCTCTACAGCCAGCCTGTACAAAACTATTGCATTATTTACTGCTGCCTGTGTCATTAGCTTCACCTGTCTTTACAATCTTTCTCGCTGCTAAGATGGCAAGTTTTGCAATTTCAGCCTCAGCGGCCTTTGTTGCCTTCTCCTGCTCGCTAGCAATGTCCGCTTTTGCTTTTTCAAGCATACTGTCTGCTTCCTGTCTGGTTCTCTCAAGAGCCTTCTCCTGCTCAGCCTCGGCTCTTGCCCTGGCATCGAGTATTATCTGGTCTGCCTGAGTCTTTGCACTCTCGAGCTTCTTTTTATAGTCGCTCTTTAAGCTTTCTGCATCGTCCTGACTCTTCTTTGCTTCCGAGAACTGCTTCTGAATCATTTCGTCTCTCTGATTGATCACGCCCATCACGCGGTCAAAGAGGAATTTCTTAAATATCCAGTACAGGAAAAGCAGATTGACTACTGTCCATATTATGTTCCATGGATCAATTTTTAACATTGCTCTACCTTCCTTTCTGTTTCATCTGGTTGTAACTGTCAGTTACGCTGCCTGATTATTTAAGGAAGAGGATGATAAGTAATGCGATAACGAAACCGTAAATAGCTGTTGCCTCTGCAAGGGCACATCCTAAAAGAAGTGATTTAGAGATTTTGCTCTCAGCCTCCGGCTGTCTTGCGATTGCGTCTACTGCGCTGCTTGTTGCCTTACCGATTCCAAGTCCGGCTCCGATTCCTGTTAATACTGCGATTCCAGCTCCGATTGCTACTAATAATGTTGATGACATAATGTGTTCTCCTTTTCTTGCTTATATGCTTTCTTTTGGTTAGCAATTATTTTGTTTCTTTTGTAAGCGAGGTTACATTTTCCATGCTTACGATGTGAAATTAAATGATGTGGTGTTTCATGCCTCATCAGGTCTTCTTACTCGGTTGCCTCCTTGATGAAAAGTCCTGTCAGGAATACAAATACATATGCCTGTATAAGTCCATCAAAGATATCAAAATAACAACTGAATACTGCCGGAACGATTGCCGGTACGACCATCTTTAAAAGCTCCATGATTACGAATGAACCAAGGACGTTTCCAAATAATCGCATACACAGCGATAATGGTTTGATAAAGATCTCAAGGATATTGATAGGTAGTATTACCGGCATTGGCTCTGCAAAGCTTTTAAGCCACCTTTTGGTGCCCTTTGCCCTGATTCCTGCCACCTCGATAAGAACTATGCTCATTACAGCGAGTGCTGCGGTGACGTTCATATCCTTTGTCGGCGGTTTGAAGCCAAGTAAGCCTATCAGGTTTGCTATTCCTATATAGATGATTACTGTTGCCAGATATGGTATGTAATCCTTTCCTTTTTCTCCGAGTGTCTCACTGAAGAAATCATTAAGAAATTTGACTCCTGCCTCTACGGCTACCTGTCTGCGTCCGGGATTTTCAACTGAAAGATTTCTGCCGAGAAAAAAGCACAGTAAAAATACCGCTGCCATTATTATCCATGTGACTACTACCGACTCGTATATGGGTATGCCTCCGAATATCGGTATCTTGAATACCACGTCACAATTGAGTTCCTCTAACAGTCCATCTACCAGAGCATCCATCTGCGTTACCTCCTTTCTTTTTTGCTATATGAAATTTGATACGCAAATTGTTTCTTAATAACTCAAGATGTTTTCTGTCTGACCTTTGATGTTTGTTTGGTCTTGATTTAATAAGAAGCAACTATCGTTGTACTTGATTTTAGTCACATCGTTTTATAAAGTCAACGTTTCGTTTTTATATTGTTTGGCTGGCAAAGTTTCACATTTTTTAGTTAGCTTTTTATACATTTTCAACAATTTATGTTTTTATTTTTGTGCAGTTTTTCTATTGCGTTTTGGGGATGTTTAGTTTTATTTTATTTTTATTTGCGTTTTATTAAAAATTTCCAAATAATTCGGGAGGAATTTCCCTTTTTTTCACAGTTTTTCACAATGCATTTAAATTGCCGCGGGCTCGCTCTGTGCCTAACCCAGCATCACATCGAGTGTCATCATGAGGCAGAAGCCCACCATAAATGCTATGGTGGCGCGGTTTGAGTGACCTCCCTCTGACATTTCCGGCACGAGTTCTTCTATGACTACATATATCATGGCTCCGGCGGCAAAGCTTAGCAGGTACGGCATCACCGGCTCTATTATTCCGATGGCAAGTATCGTAAGTATTCCCGCTATCGGCTCGACTATTCCCGACAATACTCCGTATACAAAGGCTCTTAGCTTTGAGCTTCCTGTGCTATGTAATGGCATGGATATGATTGCGCCCTCCGGGAAATTCTGTATGGCTATTCCGATTGCCAGTGAAAGAGCTGCTGCCCTCGTGATGGTGGTGGTTCCTGATATCCAGCTTGCGTAGAGCACTCCGACTGCCATGCCCTCCGGTATATTATGTAATGTAACTGCAAGCACCATCATTGTCTGTCTGCTGAAATTGCTCTTTGGACCCTCGACTGAATTATCGAGATGCATATGTGGTGTGATTGTATCCAGTATCAATAAAAAAAACATTCCGAGCATAAAGCCTGTTACTGCCGGGACGAACTGCATTTTTCCAAGGCTCTGTGACTGCTCAAGTGCCGGAATCAGAAGACTCCAGACTGATGCCGCAATCATTACGCCTGCTGCAAAGCCACTGAGCATTTTTGTGGTCTTTACGGAAAGATCATTTTTCATAAAAAGTACACATGCCGCACCGAGCGACGTACCTATAAATGGTATTAATAAACCTAATATGGTTGATGTAATCATGGTTGCCTCCTATTCTGCTGTTTTTCTATTTTACACAAACTTCCCATATATAAAACTATATTTACTGGAGAGTATACAGTTGTTCCGAAGAAAAAAATATGAGGAATACACTGTATGCTAGGCCGGTATCACAAAATAAAATATGGGAAGTTTGAATATTTTATTATTCAACATATTATTTCTTATATCGTTTCGTATATCATTTTACAGTAACTGAATATTCAAAACCACTTAATGAAAAACAGCTGTATGTAATTAGTCATCTCTAACCCAATTACAGTTTAATACACCTATATAATTTCGTCAACCGGCTTCTGTGAGCCTTACTCGTTACTGTTCACACCTAACAGTGTGACCAGCAACGATTACAAGCTACTCCACAGCTTAGATACAGTCGAATTATACTTCTTTACACAGCAATGCCCTGACAAAACGTCAGGGCCGGGTATCATATGCCACAGATGGCATATAAAATGGCTTCTAATACCGATTCCTGCAAAGAGGCTGTCTTCCCACACATATATTATCCTTTGTACGGTCACGAAGCTCCGGCACCGGATTTGGCGCCACCTCAAAGCGATAATCCTCACCGTTTTTGCGGATATAATCCTCAATAAAGGTATGGCTCATTACATTTCTTACCGGGTCATTGACCAGGCGCTGATATCTGATAAATGTTTCAGGAGCATTGGTTCTTACATCCACATACCTTTCACGGCATGCTGTGTCGTTTACCGTACTGCCAAGCACACACCTGACATACTCAATATTACTCTCCAGCACAAGAGGAGCCGGGAACTCAGCGTCAGGGATGACCTCCTGCCAATCCTTTTTCTCGTACTGCCTTAGCAACTCAAGTGCAATATGCAGATGCTTAAGCTCCTGTTCAAACATAAACTGCCATATGCCACGTATTCTTGTATCCGTCTCCGTTTCATAGCAGCTCCAATACAGCCAGCACTCGACATACTGATGCACAAGGAGATTTTCAAGGCGGCTCATGCATGGCTTCAACAGACTGCCATACTGTGTGACATGCTGTTCCTCGACCATTCCGATTTCCTGATATAGCCTGCGTCCCATCTCATCAGGCCAAAGTGCCGCTGTGTTCATATAGTAGTTCATAGTCTGCTGTTCTGCTGCTGTGATTACGTTTGCAGCCAGCACATCCATTGTCGCAGGGCATTTATCCGTCATCGGATATCGTATTGAATCATATGGATGCCTGTGGTGTGAAATAGTCGGTCTGCCCGGTGTGATTTCCGTATAGCCTCCGACAAGCTTCTCTGCATGCTCACCTGTGGTAAAATCAAGATAATCTGCATAGCGGTACAAATGATCAAAGTCCTCGAGCAAGGCAAAATCGAGCGCAGACTTAATATTTTTGTCATTTACTCGTTTTGCAAGATGAGCAGTCAGGTCAACCGCAAGCTGCTCGTAGCCTATGGTGTGCTCCAATGCCGACTCATCTGCCGGCTTTAAATGTGTGAGTATTTTCTGCTGCTGTTGCTCACTTTTCCTGATGTATGCAAGCTTTCGTCTAAGCTCATCATCCCCTACGCTTCTTGAAAACTGATGTGAAAACCACACGTTTTCAAATTCTGTACCATTCATCAATATGATTCTCGTCCTTGTATACGGATTTACCTCATTTTTGTTATATGGTTTTACCCAGAATTTCTCCCAGTCAACAAATAAATCGCCGGTTCTCTCCGGCCTCATTTTAAATGGATTCATAATACAAACATACCTCCTTCATGCTATTGTATGCACGAAGGAGGTATGCTGTGCGTATGAATCACATTCTAATAATTTGTCAAATATATATGTGTATTTAGAGTTTTCCGAATCAGCCTCATAAGAGCCTTTCCTGCTCTATTGTTTTATCCGATTCAAGAATTGCTTCTTTTAATTCTGCAAGCAATCCTGCGTCCTTTTTTTCCAGTTTTTCCCTAGTTGAAGCCTTAAGTGGTATTCCAGCTTCTTTTTTTAATGCTTCCTCAAAATCCGCTACCCCCATTCTATAAGGCATTAGTTTTTCAAAAATTCTATCCTTAATAAACAAGAATATGCTTATCCCTCCAAAATCCATATCTCCCCAATGGAGGAACTCACATTCCTTAGATACAATAAGGCTTAATTTCTTTAGAAAATACACTTCCTTAGGAGTAAAATAACCATGACAAAAAATATACAAGGTATTCTCATCATATTGCATACTTTCATAGTTAGCCTTATTTTCTATGGTCATAATTCTTTTGCATCCTGCAAGCGAAACCGGACTTGCATGCTCAAGTGTCTGCGTATTAATAATGGTTCCATAAATCTGCTTTGACGTATCAATAACACATGTATCATCAATTCTATATGACAATGGTCCCTTCCATTCCATTGTCTGTGCATATGACATAATGCCATGCATCTTCAAAATTTCAAGCCCCGACTTCTTTTTATCCTCTTTGGCATCATCTTCCTCTCCCTCTGTATCATAATCCTCCATATCCTTCTCATAATATGGAGAATATTTAGTCAGAATTGATACCATCTTTTGTCGATAGCATTTTTCAAATTTCTTTGAATCTTTAAAAACCTTTGCACTAAAAACACGCTCCCACACAGGCTCCTTTATTCTTGTTATAGCATTGATACACTTAAAACGCATATCCTCCTCAGCCTCTGTGACACTCTTTCCGGCTTCCAGACGCCCCAAAATATCATCATAATATCTGCATATCCAATCGCAGTCACCAACCTCTGATTTCCACTGCTTTACAGACTCTATCAATCTTAGCTGTTTTGCTCTTGAATCCTCAACACCCTCAAGCCGACACAGCTCCGGTATGCTGCTGACATCACAATCAATTTTTTTAATATCGCTGTTGACCTGAATCCAATTAATTCTTATCTTCCCATCGTGGCCTGCTTGTGTATTATTCTCTATGAACCTTGCCTGATCGATTAGTTTCCGGCGTCCACCGACAAATTCCATCATTTCTGTTATTTTGTTCAAATGTTTTTCTCCGGTTAGTTTTCCTGACCGGTATCCTTCGGTGTCTGTTTTTTTTATAATATAGCCTGCAAGCGTGTGCTTAATTGGAGTTTTTCCCATAGCATAATACCCCTATAAAACCATTAATACGTCCTATCACATTTCCTCAAACAGCTCGATTTCCTCGCCAAGTGGTCCTTTGCAGAATGCTATGCGCGCCGGAAATACCGGTGTTGATGCGATTTCTATATCCTTCGGCTCAATAAATACCTCGTATCCTGCTGCTTTTACAGCCTCTACACACGCATCCACATCATCTGTTGCGAATGCGAAATGACGAATAACACCTTTGTCCGGTGCATCATCTCCATCGTTAAAAATCTCAACAATTCCGTTTCCGGTATCAAGCATGATTCCTGCCTGCCATTCCCTTGCGACCGGGATTCCCAGAATGTTTTTGTAGAAATCTATTGTCTTTTCATATTCCTCTGTGCTGCTGCACTTCATTGATACGTGATGTATACCTTTTATTAAGCTCATTGTTTTTCTCCCTTTAATTATTTGGAGCTGTTTTGTGATTTATAGTGATTTCAGCTACTTTTTCCCGCTATTTTTCCGGCTTTTGGGCTGAATTTTAGGAGCTGTTTTGGAGATTTCTGCAATTTCAGCTACTTTTCTCGCAATTTATTCCGGCTTTTGGGCTGAATTCTAGGAGCTGTTTTAGAGATTTCTGCAGTTTCAGCTACTTTTCTCGCAATTTTTCCGGCTTTTGGGCTGAATTTTGGGTGCTGTTTTAAAAGTTTTAGGGATTACAGCTCCCCAGTGCCTGCCTACTATGCTATCAACCTATGGCTATTGTACATTATGCCAATTTAGTCCTACTTAGTAAAATGATGTGATGGTCAAAAGGTATCCAATTCAGGATCCCTTAAATCATATTATATCTATAAAATTTTCTATTGTCCATATATACAGACGATTATGATTGCGGCTCGCAGCTATGAAGACACTGAACCGTTACGAAATTTATTTGCAAATTCGTGCGCTTCATTATACTATATACTCATAGTATCAGAAAATAAGTACAATCTACAGGAGGATTATCATGATAATAAAAAACGGCATTGTAGCAGACCCTGCTTCAGGTCTCTACGAACAGATGGATATACTTGTAAAAGATGGAAAAATAGTAAAAATAGCACCTGACATCTCATGTGCGTCAGATGCTGCTGCAACTGAAAAAGAAGAAATAATAGATGCATCCGGAATGATTGTCGGACCGGGACTTATCGACACACATGTGCATTTCCGTGATCCGGGCTTCACATACAAGGAGGATATCCACACCGGTTCCCTGGCTGCCGCAAAGGGTGGCTTCACAACTGTTGTGTGCATGGCAAACACAAAGCCTACAGTGGACAATGTGGATACTCTAAAGGACAACCTCACACGTGGAAAGCAGGAAAAAATCCGTATGTATCAGGCCGCTGCAATATCGCACTCCCTCAAAGGACAGGATGAGGTTGACATGGCAGCTTTAAAGGAAGCCGGAGCATGTGGCTTTACCGATGACGGCATCCCGCTTACAAATGCTGCTTTCAGCTACAGAGCCATGCAAAATGCTGCAAAGCTGGATATGCCGATAAGTCTCCATGAGGAGGACCCTGCATTTATCAAAAACAACGGCATCAACCATGGAAAAATATCTGACGCTCTCGGTATCTACGGCTCACCATCCATCGCTGAGGAAGCCCTTGTCGCAAGAGACTGTCTGCTTGCGCTGCGCAGTGGCGCCGACGTTGTGATACAGCACATCAGCTCCGGTGTATCTGTTGATATAGTCCGCACCTACAAAAAGCTTGGTGCAAGGCTCCATGCCGAGGCCACTCCTCATCACTTCACGCTGACTGAGGATGCTGTCTTAGAGCACGGCACCCTTGCCAAGATGAATCCGCCTCTTCGCACTGAAGCAGACCGTCAAAAGATTATAGAGGGACTTATCGATGGCACAATAGACCTTATCGCAACAGATCATGCGCCTCACAGCGCCGAGGAAAAATCAAAGCCTGTAACCGAAGCTCCAAGCGGTATCATCGGTCTTGAGACATCTCTTGCTCTTGGTATCACAAGCCTTGTCAAACCGGGCCATCTGAGCATGCTTGAGCTTTTGGAAAAGATGACTATCAATCCTGCCAGGCTGTACCACATGCCTTACGGTACTATCTCAGAGGGTGCTGCTGCAGATTTTGTCATCTTTGATCCTGACGAAAAATGGGTACCATGCGAATATGCATCAAAGTCATCAAACACACCTTTTACCGGCATGGAACTGACCGGTAAGGTTAAGTACACCGTATGCGGTGGAAATGTGATTTATTCGGATAAATAAATTGTGTATGCACTATTAAAAAAGCAGATTGTGAACGCATGTGTTCACAATCTGCTTTTTTCTACTTCTCCACCAGCTCCAGGCAGTCTCCATAGTGCCTCTGCAGTGACTTTAAGTCCATAATCATCACATAAAATACTCTACCATTGTGCACTGAATCCACTATCCTGTCATGATCGAGCACTGAAATATATGTGCCGTCTGCTTTTTTCATATGAAAGAAAATATAATCATTTGAGTGTCCTCCGTTAATCTGCGACCATATGCTTTTTTGACAGCTTTCCTGTTCATCCGGACGTATCAGATTACAGAAGCTCTTACCTGTATATGCAAGCAGCTCGTCCATATTTTTACAGCCTGTAAGCCTAAGCAGCTCATTGTTTGCAAGCAGGATCTCATCATTTTCTTTATCTGCCCTGTAAACAATGAACGCTCCCGGCATATTGTCAATAATATCCTTCACGGCAAATCCAAGCTTCGCACGGCTCTTTATACGCTCCCCCTCACGGTATGCCATGCAGCCGTTCTTCCCACGCATTTTCACCTCATAAAGTGCCATATCCGCACACCGCATGAGCTGTGAACGGTCATCAGCCAAAACAGGATACTCCGCAAAGCCCAGTGAAATGGTAAATGTATGTTCTTCACCTTTACAATAAAATTTCTTGGTTTCTCCTGTAAACTTCTTAAGAAAAGGCTTAACCTCCTCTACCGTGCAATCCGGCATAAAAATGCTAAACTCATCGCCTCCGTTTCTGCCTAGTATAACATCCTTTGAAAAATATTGCTTCATGCTCTCTGCAAGCTTCTGCAGTGCACCATCACCTGCCGCATGTCCATACACATCGTTGACCAGCTTGAAATCGTCAATATCAAGCATTGCCACAACACAATGCTTTTGCGGATTCTGTCTCATATATTGCTCAACCTGCTCATCAAAACCGTGCCTGTTGTAGATACCGGTCAGTGCATCGGTCACAGCCAGTCTCTTGAAATTCTTCCTGTTCTCATTGATTGAAATCAACGCTGCTGTAAGCCCTGCCAAAAGCAGGACAATAACTCCACCTCCGATGAACAGATATAGCAGATATCTGTTATTGTAAAACCCACTCTTGGGTAAAATCTCAAGCCTCCACTTGTATCCATACACGTTAAAGTCATATATCACCGGATCGTTCAACTCTTCCTTTGAACCGTAAACCCACTCATACGTATCATCCCACGGCGAAGCAAACTTCTGCAGACTGTACTTATATCCAAAACTGGAAAGAGCCTCTACAGATTCAGAAAAAATTTCCGGAACTTTCAGTATAACAATTGTGAAGCCCCAAAAGCTCTTCTGACCATTTTCATCCTCCAAATAAACCGGATTGCGCACTGCTATACCATATCCGCCCTGCTTCAGCTCCAATGGTCCCTGCATAATTACAGTGTCATTATCCCTCGCATAGCGCGAAATCTCTCCCCTGTCACTATCATTTATCAGATCAATCTTACTGGATTCATTACTCTCCTCTGGATATATTTCAGTCACAACTCCATTCGGTGCTATCTGTATACTCTGAATCGAATCGTCCATCATATTTGCTGCAATATCATAAAACCTATTTATATTTCCATCACCACTTATGACAACCTGCTTTAAGCTATCGGTAACTCCTATTCCCTCCATAAGCTCGCCATATATACGCTCCGTATATGTCATCGCATTGAGCTTTGCATTTGTCCTGTTCTGCTGTTCCTGACTCTTGCCGACTACATATATAGCGCCGATTAACGCACACATGCCCAATATAAATACCACTGCCGGAATAATGAATCTCTTTTTTAGCTTTTTCATTTGTATCACTTTCTAAAATCAATGTCTATCTGTTCTATATGATTTTAATATTATAGCTTTACGATAAGAAAATGTCTATAAATTTACTTAGTTCATATCAATATTTTTCAGTTGCTCACCCGCTCGAGGAGGCAAATACTTTCTACATGCGTCGTATGAGAAAACTGATCAAATGCCTGCCACTTCATGAGTTCATACTTCTCTTCACAGAGTATCTTCAAATCCCTTGCCAATGTTGCCGAATCGCAGCTCACATATACAATCCTCTCCGGTGACATCGCAAGCATTGTGTCCAGGCACTTCTCATCACAGCCCTTTCTTGGCGGGTCAACGACTATCACATCCGGGCGAAGCATATCTGTATGTCCGGTGGATGCTGTATCATCAGTGATATTCTCTTTTTTCTTTGCATTCTCATAAAACTGTGGCAGCACCTCCTCAGCCTTTCCTACGAAAAACTGTGCATTTGTGATGCCATTGAGCTTCGCATTGTTTTTGGCATCCTCGATTGCCTGAGGCACTATTTCCACTCCGTACACCTGCTTTGCCTTCTGTGACAAAAAGAGCGATATGGTACCGATACCACAGTAGAGATCCCAGACATTTTCATTTCCTGTGAGCCCTGCAAATGCAAGTGCCGTGCTGTAAAGCTTTTCTGTCTGCTTCGGGTTTACCTGATAGAACGACTGTGGCGAAATCTGATATGTGATGCCTGTCCCCTGTGGTGTGAAATCAGGGTAAGAAAGCAGATGGATGGTGTCCTCAATATATGGTCTTCCCCATATGCAGACCGTCTTTTTGCCGAGGATGACATTTGTGTTTTCCTTGTTGATATTGTAGGAAATCGAAGTCATTCCATCGATTTTTGAGAGTCTTTCGCACAGTATATCTGCTACATTATGCCTGCTATCACTTGCCTTGCTGCCACATTCCTTGTTATCACTTGCTTTATCATAGTTACGCTTGCCAGCAAATTCCCCACGTTCTGCACCTGCAATATCCGCTGCTCCGTGTTCTGGCTCCAGCTCATCTGCATTTATCACAAGACACACCATAATCTGCTTTGATGTAAATCCATATCTGATAAGCACATGGCGTACGAGCCCTTTGTGTGTATTCTCGTCATACGGTGTGATGCCGCACTCATTCATCCATTCCTTTATGATATCCAGTATCTCTTTGTTTTGCGGCACCCCAAGCCTGCAGTCCTCAACCGGGATGATATTGTGGCTTCGCGATGCATAAAAGCCTGTCACTATATTGCCATCCCTGTCATATCCCACCGGAAACTGTGCCTTGTTGCGGTAGCGGTATGGATTGTCTGCGCCAACAGGCGGCTGCATTTTACTGTCCAGCTTTGCCTCGGAAAATCCACCTATACGCATGAGATTGTTGCGCACCTTATTATTTTTAAATTCAAGCTGCTTTTCATAAGAGAGCGCCTGTATCTGGCAGCCGCCACACCTCTTGTGCAGCTCACATTGCGGCTCAACGCGAAAAGTGGAAGGGGTCTTAATCTCTTCCACTCTTGCGTAGCCATAGTTTTTCTTTAATTTTGTTGCGCGGGCTGTTATGACGTCACCAATCAGTGCATCCTTTACGAAAAAGGTCATGCCATCATAATGTCCGATACCCTCGCCATCTGTTCCCATATCTGTTATTTCAAGTTCAAATATGTCATTTTTTTTCATGCTTTTCTCTTCTTTATTTTATATATAATTACTCTTTATAATGTTTGTATCCGGCGCAAGCTTTCACACCAAAAATCACACCATAGCTATATTAATATCGTCCGCTTTTTACACACTTGTTCTGCGGAAATTTGTCTCCATAAATCTATTGTAGCCCTGCCACTTTGTATCGTTTTCAGGCACATTTACAAGCAGCTCCCTGAAGGTCTCCATCTTGGCATCTATGTTGTCTGCAAAGCTAAGTGCCAGTGCCTCGACAAGTGCCGGCTTTTTCGGAGAGCCAAACTCAAGCTCGCCGTGGTGGGCAAGTATACAGTGCTTCAGCTCGTTTGCGAGCACTACCGGGAAGCCGTCGATGCTCTTAATCGCATCGCCTACCCACTCTGCACCAATCATGATATGTCCGAGGAGCTGACCAGCGTCTGTATAGTCATTCTCCGGGAAAGTAGAAAGCTCCTTTAATTTTCCGATATCATGGAAAATAGCTGCTGTAAGAAGCAGGTCACGGTTTAAAACCGGATACATTTTTGCAAAATAATCACAGTTCTTCGTCACACCGAGTGTATGCTCCAAAAGACCTCCTACAAAGCCGTGGTGCACGCTCTTTGCGGCTGAATGGAACTTGAAACGGCGCTCAAACTCCTTATTGTCAAAAAAGCTATGTAAGAGCTGTGACAGGTACTGATTCTTTACAGAACCGATAAAGCCCATGAGTTCCTTATACATGACCTCGACATCCTTATCGCTGACCGGCAGATAATCCGCAGGGTCATATTCTCCCTCGTTTACCTTTCTCGCACGCTTTATGGAACACTGCAAATTGCCCTGAAAGCTTGTGATATCACCGGTTATGGCTATGTAATCCATTGCATCAAATTCCTCAATGCCTACTGAGCCCACATCCCATATCTTGGCATCCAGCGTGCCTGTCTTATCCTGCAGGATAACATTGTCATAAGGCTTTCCGCTTTTGGTCATGGCTGTCTGCTTGCTCTTGCATAAAAAAATCTCATTGATTCTCTCTCCCTCGCGGAGAGTTGAAATATACTTCATATATCCTCCTAATTTCGGCTAATTCATCACTCCGATTTTCACCTGACAGGTAATCTCCGTGTAGCCGTTGCTTCCTTTTCTCTTTACTTTCAGATTGCAGGTATCCTCAGGCTTTTGCTTCATAAGCTGTGTGTTGTACGCGGACACATTCGACACCTCTGTATTGTTTACCGCAACTATCACATCTCCGCTTTGAAGCCCCGAGACAAATGCCGGTGAATCCATGGTAACCTGCTTTATATAAACACCCTTTGGGATGTTATATCTGTTTGCTATTTTTTCTGTAACTGTAGTACAGGTGATGCCTATGTACGGCACATCTGCGCCGCTCTCGAGCTTTTCAATGACAGGTGACAGGTCGCTTATGCTGACAGCCGTGAGCGTATTGTTTTCCTCCGCCGGATTGAAATCCTGCAGCGAAAGCCCTATGACCTGACCATCTGTATTAATCAGTATACCGCTCTGTAACTTGTTGCTTGCAATATCTGTGGTGAGCACCGAGTAATTGTTGTCCTGCGCCGACAGCTCGTTGGTTGTTGACGTTACAAGACCTGTGAGAATGGCATAATTTGCCTCAAGCGCAATGACAGATGCTCCTCTTGAAACAATATTTGAATTACCAAGCTCCGCAACCGCTATAGCCCTTATTGTGGCGTCGTCCAGAAGCGACTTATCCACGGAAATGATTGCTATACCTGTATTGCTGTCATACTTGACCAGCGCAGCATCAGCCATCATGTCGTTTACAAAGGTTACACTAAGCTTATCCGCCTTATCCACTACATTTTTCTCTGTCAGAATGATTAGCTGCTTTCCATTGTCCCTCAGTATCACTCCCACTCCCTGACCCTCGGTCTCATAGGAATTATTGAAAATATCAGTGGCATCTGTCACACCCGTGACTCCTACTACAAATCTCGTGGCCGAAGTGCCCACTCTGTAGAGCTGGTTCTGCACTGCCTGATAATCTGCGAGTGTAGGCTGATAGGTCTGCGAAGACGGCTCCGAAGAAGTGCCGGACTCTGTGCTTTGTGTACCATTTTCACTATATGCATCACTGCTGTCATCTATGCCTGACTGCTGTGTGGCTGTCTGCACATCATTATTATTTTTTCCATCTGAAGCTTTTTTTGATTGTCTGTTGATAACCGGCAGAAATATAGCAAAAACAATGCTTGCAGCCACTGCAAATACCACTCCGCAGAGTGCTGCTGTGCCTGCTTTTTTTGCAAGTCTTTTTTTATTCAGCGGTTTATCCTTTATCTTTTCTCTGATAAATTGCTCCATATTGTCACCCTGATTAGATGTCTTTAGTTACTAACTTACATTATATTCTGAATTATATTGCGTTGCAACCATATTTTTTCTTTGAGTACGGGCTTGCGGCATGTACCCGCCGGACTGCTGCACTGCTCCCAACAGTGCGAATAGCGCAGTGGCTTAGATACTGTAGGATTATGCTCATAACACAGAAATGCCACGGCATGGATGCCGGGGCAAGGAGCTATCGAGCCATGGAAGGCGAGTAGCGACGGTTTCGTCATGTATAGAAAAAGTAAATGCATAATCCATACAGAATCTTAGTCACGCAGCGTAGCACCGTTGGGAGCAGTGCAGCAGTCCGGCGGATACATGTCGCAAGCCCTTACTTTTTGGCTCGTTTAACAAACTGGTTTGTTATGTATTAAACTTTATGTTATCATCTTGTAATTATCATTTAATACATATTTATTATGGTTTTTTTGAAGATTTTCAGCTATAATATGATAAGCTATACAGTAAATATGAATTTAATATTCAACTACCGAAATATAAGGATATAGAAATGAATAAAAAAGTTTACAAAACATTGGAATATAACAAAATCCTCACCATGCTAAGCAGCTACGCAGCATGTGATGAGACAAAGAAAAGGTGTCTTTCACTTGAGCCTATCACCGATTTATACGAAATCAGACATCTGCAGACCACCACTGCCGATGCACTAAGCCGCCTGTATAAGGACAGCGGAGTGTCCTTCGTTGGCATACACAATGTACATGCTTCTCTAAAGAGGCTTGATATCGGTGGTGCACTGAATACGACCGAGCTTCTTCGCATCTGCAGTCTTTTGGAGGTTGCAAAGCGCGTGAAGGCTTATGGCAGAAGCGCCATGGATAATGAGAAGCAGGATTCTCTCTCCGGTCTGTTTGCAGGGATTGAACCGGTTTCTGCGCTCTGCGATGAGATTAAGAGATGCATTTTATCTGAGGAAGAGATTGCCGATGATGCGAGTCCTGAGCTTTTTAAGATAAGAAAGAGCATACGCGGCATGAACGACAGAATCCATGCGCAGCTCACCAAGCTCATGAACAACAGCACAACGAGGACATATCTGCAGGATGCAGTTGTGACCATGCGCGACGGCAGATATTGTCTGCCTGTAAAGGCTGAGGCTAAGGGCAATGTACCCGGCATGATGCACGACCAGTCATCTACTGGCTCTACCCTTTTTATAGAGCCGATGGCTGTCGTCAATTTGAATAACGAGCTCAAGGAGCTTTTTATAAAGGATCAGGAGGAGATTGAAAAAATCCTTGCAGCGCTCAGCGACAAGGTTGCCATGAATGCGGCTGCTTTGGAGCAGGACTACGAGATTCTTTCAGAGCTTGACTTCATTTTTGCAAAGGCAAATCTGGCTAAATCATACAACGGTGTGGCACCGGAGTTCAACACCGAGGGGCATATCAATATCAGAAAGGGCCGTCATCCGCTTTTGGATGCTAAAAAGGTGGTCCCTATAGATGTACGGCTTGGCGAGGAATATAAGCAGCTCATCATCACCGGACCAAATACCGGCGGTAAAACGGTTTCACTAAAGACTGTCGGACTTTTGACTCTCATGGGTCAGGCAGGTCTTCACATTCCTGCGGCTGACAGGTCAAAGCTCGCCATCTTTGAGGATGTCTTTGCGGATATAGGCGATGAGCAGAGTATTGAGCAAAGTCTCAGTACCTTCTCGTCTCACATGACCAATATCGTAAAAATTCTTGAAAAAGCTGACGACAGAAGCCTTTGCCTGTTCGATGAGCTCTGCTCGGGAACCGACCCGACAGAGGGTGCGGCACTTGCCATCTCAATTTTAAACAGACTGCACCAGTATGGCGCCATCACCATGGCCACCACACACTACAGCGAGCTGAAGGTGTATGCGCTTTCCACAGACGGTGTGGAAAATGCCTGCTGTGAGTTCAATGTGGAGACTTTAAGCCCTACCTACCGCCTGTTAATCGGTATTCCTGGAAAGAGTAACGCATTTGCGATCTCATCAAAGCTTGGTCTGGACGAAAACATCATCGAGGATGCAAAAAGCAGAATTAATGATAACGACCTTGATTTTGAGGATCTGATTGCAAGCCTCGAGTCACAGCGACAGACTATCGAAAAGGAACAGCTTGAAATCAACAGCTACAAGGCCGAGATTGAAAAGCTCAAGAAACAGCTCGAAGAGAAAAACGAGCGCATAGACAAGAGCAAAGACAAGATTTTACGCGAGGCAAATGAGGAAGCCTACAAGATACTGCAGGATGCAAAAGAGCTTGCCGACAAAACCATCCGCAATTTCAACAAATACGGACAGGGACAGGCTCCTATGAGCCAGATGGAAAAGGAGCGCTCTGCCCTTCGTGACAAGATGAATGACAAGGAAAAGAAGCTGTCAGACATCAAGAAAAACACTGCCAAGGCAAATCACAAGGCGCCTAAGAAGCTGCGCATCGGTGATTCTGTGCTTGTGCTATCCCTCAATCTGAAGGGAACCGTCCACACTCTGCCAAATGCCAAGGGCGATTTGTATGTGCAGATGGGTATACTGCGCTCGCTGGTTAATATTAATGACCTCGTGCTCTTAAACGACGATGTATCTCCTGCCAAGAAGTACGGCGGCAGCGGAAGCAAGATAAAGATGAGCAAATCGCTGTCAGTTTCATCAGAAATCAACCTGATTGGAAAGACTACGGATGAGGCACTTGCTCTCTTAGATAAATACTTGGACGACGCATATATCGCTCATCTTTCATCTGTGCGCATTGTCCACGGAAAAGGCACCGGTGCACTGCGAAAGGCTGTGCATGGACTCCTTAAGAGGACAAAAACTATTGCGGAATACCATCTCGGTGAGTTTGGTGAGGGCGATGCCGGAGTAACCATCGCAACCTTTAAATAACGACAATGTACTTTTACGGAATATAAATAATTTTTAAGAAGGAGATTAGAAATGGCTGTTAAACAGAAAATACTGATAGTAGACGACGACAACAATATAGCAGAGCTTATATCTCTATATCTTACCAAGGAATGCTATGACACCAAAATCGTAAATGATGGTGAGCAGGCGCTTATCGCATTTGAGCACTACAAGCCAAACATGCTTCTTTTGGACCTCATGCTTCCGGGCATAGACGGCTATCAGGTATGCCGTGAGATACGTGCAAAGTCCGATGTGCCGATTATCATGCTCTCCGCAAAGGGCGAGGTATTTGACAAGGTTTTAGGCCTGGAGCTTGGCGCCGACGACTATATACTCAAGCCCTTTGACTCAAAGGAGCTTGTGGCAAGAGTCAAGGCCGTGCTCAGACGCTTCCAGCCTGCAAAGCCGGAGGCCTATGCTTCCGTAGATATCAAGTGTGTGGAGTACCCGGGGCTTATTGTAAATCTGTCCAACTACTCTGTCACTTATGACGGACAGCAGATTGATATGCCGCCGAAGGAGCTTGAGCTTTTATATTTTCTTGCCTCGTCTCCAAATCAGGTGTTTACAAGGGAGCAGCTTCTGGACAACATATGGGGCTATGAATATGTCGGCGACACCCGCACTGTCGATGTGCATGTAAAGCGTCTCCGCGAGAAAATCAAGGACAAGCCAACCTGGCGTATCGCAACTGTCTGGGGCATCGGATACAAGTTTGAGGTAAAATAAATAATGAAGCATACCATCTACACTAAGCTGTTAATCAGCTATCTGATTTACGGTGTCATCGCTTTTTTCATTATATGCACATTTACACAGCATCTCACCACAGACTATATTGAAAAGCAGGAGGCATCCAATCTCTACAGGGAAGCATCCATCATTGCAGGTGATTACGCCGCCGAATACTTTGACTCATCCATGTCGCTTAGCGATTTCCAGAATCACATGAAAATCGTAGCCGACTATATGGATGCCAAGGTATGGGTGGTCAGCCCTGACGGTGAGCTGCTCATGGACTCAGATGATCCGTCAATAGGCATTGATATCCAAAATGACAGTTCTAAGCCTGTAGTGATAAATGGCTTTGATGTCACCGATTTTGGCAGCAACAACTATATGATTGGAGATTTTTACGGCTCCTTCAAGCATAAGATGCTGTCCGTATTTTCCCCGGTAAATGTCTCGTACCAGAATATCGGCTACATAGTCATTCACAAGACAATGAGCCATATCACGGCAGGTGTAAATGGATTTATGAACATCTCCTTTTACACTGTAGCGCTCATTTTTGCCTTTGCATTTGTTCTGCTTTTCATGATGAGCCGCTCCATTTACCGTCCTATCTCTAAAATCACAAAGACCGCAAAGAAGTATGCAAAGGGTGATTTCACTGCCCAGATTGATGTACATTCCAATGACGAAATCGGCTATCTGGCAAACACACTAAACTACATGGCAACTGAGCTTGATACGCTTGAGGAGGATCAGCGCAAGTTTGTTTCCAACGTGTCACACGACTTCCGCTCCCCTCTTACCTCGATAAAGGGCTACGTGGAGGCTATGCTGGACGGAACCATCCCTGTTGAGATGCAGGATAAATATTTAAATATCATACTTTTTGAGACCGAAAGGCTTAATAAGCTCACCAAGAGTCTTATTGATCTGAACCAGTTCGGTCATCACGGCATACACCTGGATATTGCTGATTTTGACATCAATACAATGATCCGCACGACAATCCTCACCTTCGAGGGTAAATGCAGTGAAAAAGGCTTAAGCTTTGACCTGCTGCTCACCGGAAAAGAGCTTTTCGTGCGCGGTGATATGGTCAAAATCCAGCAGATTCTTTACAACCTGATTGACAACGCTGTGAAGTTTTCAAATAATGATTCGAGTATCAAGATTGAGACGAGTATCAGAAATGAAAAGGTGTTTATATCAGTAAAGGATCACGGTATCGGTATACCAAAGGACAGCCTTTCAAAGATCTGGGAACGCTTCTACAAGAGTGATTTATCCCGCGGAAAGGATAAGCGCGGTACGGGACTTGGCCTGTCTATAGTTAAAGAAATTGTACAGGCGCATGGTGAGAATATAAATGTGATAAGCACTGAGGGTGTGGGAACTGAGTTTATATTTACGCTGCCGCTCAGCAAAAAAGAAGGGTGAGGTGCAGCTCATCATATGATAGGTGTGGTGGGCGCCTCGCTTTTTAGGTTGTGAGGCTGCCGGCATAGCACACAGTATATTCCTCAGAAAAATGTGAAGTCAGCCGCGGTTGTTTGTCCGGGCAGATTATGGTTTTATTTACATTTTCTTTCTTTTTTACTTTATGGAACTCCGCGGCAGTTCACATTTTCCTTCGGAACACACTGTGTACTCTCCGGCTAATTCAGGTTTACGAGCGAGGCGCTTTGCTGCCTTGCATTCTGGCAGTGCCGGACTTATTTCACTGGCGTGAAATTTTGTCCGGCACTTTTTACTTTTTAAATTTAAAGCTCATTTCACTTATGCGAAATGAGCTTTATTTTATATCACATTTTTATGGCTCGTATTTGCTGCCGGCCGGGTCGGTTACTGTGTAGTCTCCGCCGGATATGTCGGCTGTGGTTTCAAAGTCTGTGATGTCCTGATTTACGGTACCATCGAACAGGTCATATGTGAAGGTGTAGCCCTGTGCCGATACTGCTTTGACATATATTTTGATATTGCTTGCGGCTGTGACAGGGATTAAGTCTTCGATTTTGACTGTGCCTTCGAGGCTATGGAGCTTACCGTCGTCCTCTTTTGAGGCATCAGAGGTATCATTTTCCGTGTCATTCTTTGAGCCATCTTTTTTGGCATCATCCTTCCGGCTTAAGGCGGATGTGATGGAGTCTGTGTCTGCAGAGTCTGCACTATCCGTGCCGTTTTCTGCCAACAGCTGTCGGATATCGTATGTCTTTAGCTCTGTATCTGAGCTTGCAACTACGAGCTGCACACTGTTAAAGTCAAAGTAATCATTTCCCATGACTGCTACATCTACATCTGTGCCTAGCTTTATGCTGCCATTGTCAAAGGTTGGTTTATCGGCAAGTATGCCGGATGCTACATTTTTGAACACTGATGTCACACCTTCAAACTCATCGAGCACCTCTGTGCTTCTCTTATTTCCGTCAACAAACAGAAATGTCACATTGCCTGCATAGTCCTCAGACAGTGGAAGTGTGGCCTCACCCGTATACTTGATGCCGTTTAGCTCGAGCGGTATCTCGTTTGTACCGAAAAATACACTGGTTTTTGTATCCTCTGTGTACTCCTTTGGCACCACCGAAACAGAGACTGTGTATGTCTTATCGGTAAAGTCTGCACTTTTTAAGGAAATATCCCAGTCTGTTATGAGGCTGGCCTCCTCCTCAAGAGTGGACTTGATATCATCCTGCATGGTCTGCACATCAGAAAGTATCACCGATGTGTTGTCTGATGTGTATGACATCTGTGTCTCGAGCTTTTTTATCCTGTTATTAAGCAATACTGCCCCCGCAATAAGTGCGGCGAGCAGTATTATGGTAATCGCATTGAAAATATTTTTTTTCAAATTCATATTATAGTGTTATTCCTCATCTTCCTCTGCAGCCACAGCTATTCCAAGCTCCTCAAGCTGCTTTGGATCTACAGTTCCGGGTGCCTCTGACATAAGATCCGAAGCGTCCTTTACCTTAGGGAATGCAATAACCTCCTTGATATTGTCTGTATGCAGCATATGCATGCAGATACGGTCAACACCGAAGGCAAGTCCTGCGTGTGGCGGTACACCATATGAGAATGCATCAAGCAGGAATCCAAACTGCTCATGTGCACGCTCCTTTGTGAAGCCAAGCACCTCAAACATCTTCTCCTGGATGTCATCCTGATGGATACGCACTGAACCTCCACCGAGCTCTGTACCATTGAGTACGATATCATATGCCTTTGCACGAACTGCGCCCGGATCTGAGTCTATCTTGTCCCAATCCTCCTCCATAGGCATGGTGAATGGATGATGCATTGCCATAAATCTGTTTTCCTCATCAGACCACTCAAGGAGTGGGAACTCAGTTACCCAGAGGAAATTGTACTTATTCTCATCAATCAGGCCAAGCTCAGCTCCAAGCATGAGACGAAGCGCTCCAAGTACATTCCATACGATTTTATTCTTGTCTGCTGCGAAAAGGAGTAAATCTCCCGGCTTTCCGTTCATCTTTGCAACAAGTGCATCAAGCTCAGCTTCTGTCATAAATTTGGCAAATGATGACTTGTATGTGCCATCCTCATTGATGCACAGATAAGCAAGTCCCTTTGCTCCACAGCCCTTTGCGTGCTCTACAAGCTTGTCAATCTTCTTACGAGGCATCTTTGCCTGTCCCTCTACATTGATACCGCGGACAGAGCCACCGTTTTCAAGAGCTCCCGTGAATACTCCAAAGCCACAGTCCTTTACCACTTCCGAAACATCGCAAAGCTCCATACCAAAGCGTGTATCAGGCTTGTCAGAACCAAATCTGTCCATAGCCTCCTGCCAAGGCATACGCTTAAACGGAATCTCAACATCCACATTTATGACCTCTTTAAAAAGGTGCTTTAACAGTCTCTCATTTACCTCGATTACATCATCGATATCTACAAATGAAAGCTCCATATCTGCCTGTGTAAACTCAGGCTGTCTGTCTGCACGCAGATCCTCATCACGGAAGCATCGTGCAATCTGGAAATATCTGTCATAGCCTGAAGCCATCAGAAGCTGCTTAAAGAGCTGTGGTGACTGAGGGAGCGCGTAAAAATGTCCGTGGTGTATACGGCTTGGCACGAGATAATCTCTGGCGCCCTCCGGTGTAGACTTGCAAAGGATTGGTGTCTCTATCTCCAAAAAACCCTCGTTTGCCATAAAGTCACGCATCACGCGAAGCACATTGCTTCTGAGCATGAGATTTCTCTGGATATCAGGACGGCGAAGATCCAGATAACGGTATTTAAGTCTGATGTCCTCGCTGGTCTTTGAATTCTCCTCAATATGGAATGGAGGTGTCTGTGCCTCTGAAAGCACTCTGATTGATGTAGCGATAACCTCGATATCACCTGTCTTTAAGCTCTCATTGACAGCAGCTGTTCTCTTCTGAACAGTTCCCTCAACAGCGATGACGAACTCACTTCTTAAGGTGCCTGCCTTTTCAAAGCCCTCTGCACCTACATTTTCCTCGCCGAATACTATCTGAAGTATTCCGCTTCTGTCTCTTAAATCTACGAAAATGAGACTTCCTAAATTTCTTCTCTTCTGTACCCAGCCCATCACGGTGACCTTCTCACCGATATTGGCATTTGATACCTCTGTACATCTATGGCTTCTATGTAAGCCCTGCATTGATTCTGCCATTTTATACTCCTTATATTTCTACTATATATTTATTCTAATAACTGTTTGGTACCACTGCTACACAGCTAAACTGCTGCTTATCAGATTCCTATCTGTTAAAGAACTCAACAAACTCCTCGTAGCCCTCTTTCATAAGCTGCTCCTTCTGGAATTTCTTGTTCTTGTTCATGCGCACAACAAGCACCTGCTGTCCGTTTGCTCTTGCATCTTTTGCCTGGTTCATGACATCAACAAGCTTGTCTGCCGGATATTTCTTCTCAACCAGATAAGCCACCTTCTTTGGACTCTCAGGAATCTTGAAGCCGCTCTCCATGAGAAGCAGGATAATTCTCTCAAAACCGATTGAAAAACCACAGGCCGGTACATCATTTCCGGTGAACTTTCCAATCATCTTGTCATATCGTCCGCCACCGCCACAGGCTGCGCCAAGCTCAGGCATTGATATCTCAAAAATAGTTCCTGTGTAGTAGCTCATTCCACGAACAAGTGTAGGGTCAAATACGAGCTCAAACTTTGCTCCCTTTGTGGCATTAACAGCCGTAGCTATCTCTGTCATATTTGTAACCACTTCTTCGTCTAAATATTCACCGAGCTTTTCTGAAAGAATATTTACACCCTCAGTGACATCCCTTGTCTGCTCCAAAAGCTTAAACAAATCAAGATATTTGTCAATATTTTCCTGTGGATAGCCATCCTGTGCAAGCTCACTTGCAACGCCTTCCACTCCTATCTTGTCCATCTTATCGAGTGTGATAAATACGCTGTCGTAGTCCTCCTCAGCGAAACCACTGTAAGCAGCCATTGCCTTTAGGATTCTTCTCTCGTTGATTCTTATCTCAAAGTTCTCGAAGCCGAGTCTGCCGATTGTGGTAGTGGTTGCTGTAATCAGCTCTATCTCTGCCAGATTGCTTGGCTCTCCGAGTATATCTATATCACACTGTGTAAACTGTCTGTAGCGGCCTCTCTGAGGTCTGTCTGCTCTCCACACACTGCCCATCTGAAGTGCCTTAAACGGCGATGGCAGGTTGTTGGCATTGTTTGAATAATATCTTGAAAGTGGCACTGTAAGGTCATAGCGCATTCCAAAGTCTACTACATCCGATTCTTCCTTTGCTGTCTCCAGATTCAGCTTCTCGCCTCTCTTCATTACCTTGAAGATCAGCTTCTCATTTTCTCCGCCCTGCTTGCTTGTGAGATTCGCTATATTCTCCATGCATGGTGTCTCTATCGGTGTAAATCCGAAGCTTCTATATGTATCCTTGATCACGCTTGTCACATAATCACGGATTTCCATCTCTGCAGGTAGTATATCCTTCATGCCGTTGACCGGCTTTTTGCTCAGTGCCATTTGGTTTCCTCCATCTATATTAAAATATTGAATTCATTAGCTATTCTATTATACTTTTCGGTTTTGCAATCGTCAAGGGTTACAGGGGATTTTGCTGTATGTGCTATAGGACGGGCTGCAAGCCACGGGACCGCTAGGGCATACGCATATGCTTTGCTTTCGCTACGCTTTGCCGCTAAGATACTGTACGGATTATGCTTTTTATTCTTCTATGTTTGACGAAACCGTCGAAACGCGCCTTCCATGGCGCGGTTCTCCTTGACTTGCCCTCCATGGCAAGTCATTTCTGTGCTTCATATGCATAATCCTACAGTATCTAAGCGGCTTCGCTATTCGCTCAATCAAATGCATATGCGTGCGCCCTGGCGGTGCCGTGGCTTGCAAATGCTAATGCACATCTACTGTGGCGGATTGCAAATTCCGCACGGTGACAAGCCCATGGATTTTGCTTCATCAAGCGTTACCTCTGTGTCACTCTTTTTCAAAGTCCGACAGCCCGCACGGTGATATTTCTTGCCGGTTGCTGTGATATGAACCATAGTCTCGCTGTTTGAGGAATCTGCAGCGCTATTTTCTGCTGCTGAGCTGTCTGAGCCTGATGATGCACTTCCTGTTGTACTGCCTGAAGAGCCGGATTCTCCTGCCCCGCTTCCAGCGCTGCTCTGCGAGCCTTCATTCTGCGGTGTATCCGTCTGAGCGCTCTGCTGCGGAGTGGTGCCATCCAGCCAGCTGTCACCATTCTCATAGTTTATTCCGACTCCGGGCTGCACATTATAGCAATAGACATTAAAAAGTATGCCGCCACCGTTATCCTCAACCGACTTTGCCTCTATGAGAACGCCGTTTGCAACTAGATTGCTGCCCGAGAACATAGGAGTCACCCTGTAAAGCACATGATTTCCTGTATTGTTTACATAATCCGCTACCAGATTCTCAAACGGCAGCATGCCCTCCACATTCAGGTATCTCGTACCGGTAATAAGATTCTTCGGATTGGCATTCTCGCCGGCAAGCTGATAGCCAATAAGATGACAGCGATTATATAAATACCTGTCCTTTATCACATCATACTTCACCGTATGCCAGCCTGATGGCTTTATCATGCCTATCTTGCCACGCTCCTCAGTCGGCATGATATCCTTGCAGATATTGGCATAAGCCACACCGCATCTGCCAAGTGAATCCAAATCACTGTAATTTTCAAAAGCAGTGGTAATCATATCGCTGTCCGTAAAAAAAGGCTCATTATTGTTGACAGCCACGTATGCCTTGCCATCATATGCAGGAATCGCATCAAGTGAAACATAAGAATTGTTGTTTACAAGATCCTCCTGTGGCCCATCCGCATTATCCTTGCTGCCTAAAGCACCGGAAGAATCCTCACCTGCCACTTCAGCTCCTGCGGCATGCCCGGCACCTTCAGTGCCTGATGAATCAGTGGAGGCACAGCCTGTAAAAATTGTAGCAATTGCAAGTAATTCACATAATGTAATTGCAGCTGTTTTCCTTAACTTTAGCCATATGTTCATATAAAATCACTCTTTCTATCAATCGATTGATATTGGATTTTCCCTAATTACAATAAATTAAATGAATACTTAAATTACTAAACCTAATATACTTTTATTTCCTCGCTTCATTTATTATAGCAAACGTTTGTTTGTTTTTCAACCCTTGCTGTAAAGCTATATATTTCCCACTATTTTGGTATGTTAGTGAGTTTCCCCGGTAGTACGCACCTATGTCGCGTAAACTAAAAAAAGGATTCGAGCAAATGCTCGAATCCTTATAAATACCAGCTTATTAAACTATCATTTAAGATTGCTCGATGATACTAACAACTCTTGAACTTCTTTTTTAGTAAATATACACACAATCAAAACCTATATGTATATTTTCTATAAAATAAAAAGGAAGCCGGACGCATCCAACTCCCTTAGGCATAGTCCGCAGACGTCCGCCGCAATTCTGTAATATATTATGCCATAATGAAAACTTTTATGCAATAGCACTTTTGAATTTTCCACAAATATTTTTGAATTCTCTACAAATACTTTTTCAATAAATTCAACTTCGTTCTGGTATCTGTATACACAACTGTGTTGAAAATGGACGTAGAAACTTTTCCCCTAAGTTCTTCACAGTCCTTTTCAAACAAACGAATAAATGCCATAATTTTCTTCTTTTGACACTCTAATAGTTTCATCATAAAGCTTATAAGAATCACATAATCAACAATAGACTCAAATGTAATATTATTAATTCCTGTCTCTGCACTTATACACTTAGCAATTCTCAAGCTTACCTTACCCGTTTTAAATCTAGCATCAAAAATCGTATTATTGTGTGCTACAGCATTTCTTAAATCCTTTAAGGCATATACGATCAATGGTAACAATTTACCATCTCGGTCATAAGCAACCTTTATGCCTACGCTCTTAGAAATTTTTTTCCTGGTATTTTGGTCAAGACAACCTACAAATGTACCAAATTCACCAAGACTAATTAATTCAAAAATTGCCCATATAGGAAGCGGCTGATCCTTGTCATAATAATGATTCACTATAAACCTCTTACCATAATCTCGGGAAATAAGACTATATACTTTATTTCTAAGATTCATTCTTTTATTGATTGCTTTTTTATAATCATTACTACCTATCGGATAGGCTTTGTAATCCGTTAACAATTTCGCATATATATTCGCAAATCTTTTACTTTCAGCATCTTCCAAAATAACTTCCAAAACATAGTTTTTAAATGCAGTTTCCAAAAACATTATCTCCGGATAAAACATTGTCTTAATCGCCATATCAAAGTCATAGATTGCCTGCACCTCATCAAAGGAATTGAATGCATATGTATTCGCTGGATTATTATGAAAACGATATCCTTTATATCCATGGAAATAACCCATATATCTAAGTTTTTTCTTATCACTACTTCCAGAAATACTCAATCCTTTTTCATCTCGCATATATGCCATCAGCGCATTAATACTTTTAGGTTTCTTTTTCATTGACACCATACTCCTTTTACTGTAGCCTTCTCAACAATAATTTTAATGGTAATTTCCATCAAATGTCAACAGCAAATACTCTCTTTCTCTCCATCTATCCATCTCATTGTTACTGTTCCCCCCTAACAGTGTGACCAGTAACTCTCTTCTAGGCGGATTCCCACCCCGCTGGGCGGATCTTACGGCCCGAACTCAAAAAAGCCACCCCAGGCATAACACCCGGTGTGGCTTTTAATCATGTATTATGAAATTATTTGAATCACCTAATGTGAATCAACACTGCTATATTACAGACCAAATCTACTCGCAAAGCTTAGAAAACTCATCCGCAACAAACTGAACCTTGGTTCCGATAATAACCTGAACAGAATTCTTGCCAGGCTTCATAACGCCTGCAACACCTGCAGATTTAATCTTCTTGTCATCAACCTGAGTAATATCCTTAACCTCAAGTCTAAGTCTTGTGATGCAGTTGTCAATGCTTGCAATATTGTCTTTGCCACCGCAGCCCTCAAGAATAGTCTTTGCTACTGCTGTGTAGTCATTGTTAGAAAGCACTGCCTTCTTCTCTGCCTCAACATCATCGTCCTCTCTACCAGGGGTCTTAAGATCCCATTTCTTGATAGCGAAATAGAATACAATGTAGAATACGATAAAAGCTGCGATTCCAAGAGGAATGATGAGCCATGTCTTTGCTGCAGCCGGAAGTGAAGATGAGAATAATAAATCCATCGCGCCGGCTGAGAATGAGAAGCCTGCTCTAAATCCAAGAGCTACTGTAATCATTGTGAAAATACCATAAAGTAAAGCATAAATCACATAGAGAACAGGAGCAAGGAACATAAATGCAAACTCGAAAGGCTCTGTAACACCACAGATGAATGCACAGATAGCTGCAGAAGCAAGGATACCGATGGCAGCCTTTTTCTTAGCAGGCTTTGCACACTTAACCATGGCAAGTGCTGCACCAGGAATACCAAACATCATACATGGGAAGAAACCTGACATGTACATTCCGAGGCTCCATGAAACATCCTTTGATGTCTCGCCATTCCAGAAATGAGAGAGGTCTCCAAGTCCGATAGTATCGAACCAGAATACGTTGTTTAATGCGTGGTGTAATCCTGTAGGGATTAACAGACGGTTCAGGAATGCATAGATACCTGCGCCGACTACGTCAAAACCAACGATTGCTTTACCGATAGCTACAAGAGCACCGAAAAGTAATGGCCATACAAACAGTAATACTACAGATACAAGGATTGAAACAACACCTGCGATAATTGCTACGCAACGCTTGCCGCTGAAGAATGACAGCCAGTCAGGAAGCTTTGTATCCTTAAATCTGTTGTAACACAAAGAACCAATAACACCGGCTAAGATACCGATAAATGGGTTTGCAATCTTGTCGAATGCAAGTGTCTTTGTAGCGCTGTCAGCGATAGATGGCATGATTTTTGTAACAAAGTCTGTAGACAGGAGTGTTGTCATCATCAGCCATGAAGCTAAAGCTGCAATACCGCCGGTACCGTCGTTCTTTTCCGACATACCGACACCAACGCCGATTACAAAAAGGATGGCCATGTTGTCAATCAAAGCGCCCCCTGCTTTAACTAAAAACAGACCTATTAAATTACGTACACCCTCGATGTCACCACCCTGCATGGTTGCAGGACATAAATAATATCCAATACCCATGAGGATACCACAGATAGGAAGTACTGCTACGGGAAGCATTAAAGCTTTACCCAGTTTTTGAAGAAATTTCATAAATTTCCCCTCCTTTACATTATGTATACTAAACTGGAGATACTCCAATAAAGTTCGTTATTATTATATAATTATATTCAAATCTACGCGAGACTTAAAATCTCATCACCGGCGGATACATCCCCCTCTTTGAGCATCTTTATCTCACTATAATCAGCAGTGTTGCCAATTAAAACCGGAGTAATGACATTAAGATCTGCTGCCTTAATCTGCTCCAGGTCAGCCTCCATCAAAAGGTCACCCTTCTTCACCTGATCACCAACGGAAATATGTGATTTAAAAGGAGCACCCTTTAGTATCACTGTATCCAGACCAATGTGCAAAAGCAACTCGACTCCCTGAGTGGTCGTCATGGTAAAAGCATGAAGCGTATCAAATACAGCTGTCACCTCACCATCCGCCGGAGCGTAAAACCTGCCCTCAGAAGGAATCACGGCCACGCCGTCTCCCAATATCTTCTCAGAAAAAGTAGGATCCGGAACCTCTGTAATAGGAACCACTCTGCCGTTGCACGGAGAACAGATCACCTTTCCCTTTGACTTATTCTTAAAAAAACCTAACATGATATCTCCTTTCCGTCGATATACACACTCACAATATCCAAATCATCATTGAGAAGCACAAAATCTGCTCTCTTTCCTGCAGAAATGCTGCCTGCTTCATCATAGATGCCAATCTCCTTAGCCGGATTGGCTGTAGCACACATAATAGCCTCCTCAAGCGGAATACCTGCCTGCCTTACTGTGAAACGCATACAATCCATCAGATTGGTTGCCGAGCCTGCAATTGTCCCATCATGGAGTGTGGCAAGCGAACCTCTGACCGTCACTGCCTGTCCACCGAGTGTATACTCGCCATCCTCAAGCCCTGTGGCTCTCATGCTGTCACTTATTAAAATCATGCGCTTCGAACCAAACATGGCAAATGTTGCCCTGATAACCGACGGATGAATATGCACACCGTCACAAATGAGCTCTGCATGACACTTTTCTGAATCTCTCACAGCCCCGATAACTCCCGGATTCCTGTGATGAAGCGGTGGCATCGCATTATACAAATGTGTGGCATGGCTTGCACCATGCTCAACAGCCTCTACTGCGGTGTCATAATCAGCCGCTGTGTGTGCTATTGAAACCACAACACTTCCTCTTACCCTGTCTATAAAATCAATCGCCCCCGGCTCCTCCGGAGCAATATCTACAAGCTTTATCAAGCCATGGGCCGCATCCTGAAGCTCACAGAAATAATCATAATCACATCGCATGATATTCTCTGCCGCCTGTGCGCCCTTTTTAGAAGGACTGATAAAAGGTCCCTCCATATTGATACCTACAAGATGTGCACCACCATGATAATTATAATCACCGGCATTTTTCATGACACTCAAAAGCTCATCCCTTTGAATGGTCATAGTAGCCGGACACACGCTCGTCACTCCGATAGAAGCCTCGTATGCTGTAATCACATCAAGCGCCTCTGTGGTGCCGTCACACATATCAGCTCCCTTGCATCCATGAAAATGAATATCCACAAGACCCGGTATCATGATAAGACCTGATGCATCTATAATCTCCTGCTGTGTGCTGTCAGCAGCCGCATCCGTGTCAGCTGTTCTCTCCAAAACACTGTCAAAACGGCCATCCTTAACGACAACATCACCTTGCATAAAGCTGCCATCCTCTGTAAATACCCTTGCATTTTTTATTAACATATACATGTACCTTCTCAACTAAAAAACATCTACAAGCAACTCAGTGCAGCCTCATCCGCTACAAGCGTAACATCATTATGCAGCTGCAATACAGAAGCCGGCACCTGTGGTGTAATCGGTCCAAAGAAAGCCTTGTGCACAATCTCAGCCTTATCCTCACCACTTGCAACAATAAGAATCTTCTTAGCCTGCATGATGGTCTTGATGCCCATTGTATAAGCCTGCTTCGGAACATCATCAGCCGATGCAAAGAAGCGCTTATTGGCCTCAATAGTAGACTCTGTCAGATTCACACAGTGTACCTGCTTGTCAAAAGACTCGCCCGGCTCATTAAAACCGATATGACCATTGTGCCCGATACCAAGAAGCTGTAAATCAACACCGCCAAGAGACTGAATCAGCTCTGTATAGCGCTTGCACTCCTTCTGTGGATCCGGCTCCATGCCGTTTGGCAGGTGAGTATTCTCAATCGGAATATTCACATGATCAAACAAATTCTGATGCATAAAATAATAGTAGCTCTGGTCATTCTCACGGCTTAATCCCTTGTACTCATCAAGGTTCACCGTCATAACCTCTGAGAAGTCCAAATCCCCCTTCTTGAACCACTCAACGAGCTGCTTATATAAACCGACAGGTGTAGAGCCTGTAGCCAGTCCCAATACACAATTAGGCTTCATAATCACCTGTGCCGATATGATATTTGCAGCCTTTCTGCTCATATCTGCATAATCCTTAGCATTATATATTCTCATGAAAAATCCCTCCAATTCGTAAAATATATCCAATACTATCTGCACAACCTTCAAATGTGCTGTTCAATTGCATATATGCATTTTACCTTATATAGGACATTTTGTCCAGTACTTTTTGTCACATTTTGCATATTTTATAAAAAAAACATTAAATTTTAATGCGGTAAAGTGGTAAAATTGCATAAAAATTCACTTCACCCGAATCTATAATTTCTTACCTACCACCCTGCATCTCTTTCTGCAGAACTAAAATAATCCGTTACACTTATATCTAATATAGCGGATTACCCTGTAAAATACAATTATTTATAATCTTGAGTGTCCAGCCATAGACCATCATACTGTCATTATTAAGAGAAAATGACAGCATATTTTTATCAGAGAGCAGTGAATTACTTTGTCCCATATGTCAGAAAGGCGGTCTTGTCTACCGTGATTAGCATTGTAAGCAGATAAGCACAAAAGAAACCACCGCAGGAATTTAGCTTAGTTAAAGCGTTAAATTCTGCGGTGGTTTTAATTATGCAGTCTTTTTAATTTCTATATCCATAATACCAATACCAATATAGCGCATTCACCAGATTTTTTAATTCCTCAGATGAATTTCCACTATTAATGACCTTCTGTGAATAGCTGAACGGACCATAGTCCAGCTCTAAAATACAGGCCTTATTCTTTTCGGTGACTTTGCATGCATAATTACTATTCAGGTTGCGTGCCATTATTCCGTTTATATCTACACAATATACCCCATCTGAAGCCTTTTTAGGTGTCAGACTGACTTCATTGCCATATGCATTAACATAGCTGAACTTGTAATTGTTTATATCACAGCCTTCGTTCACCATAAAATAATGTCTTACTGTCATTTCAGACTTACATACCAGAGAGCTTCCGTAATATGTCAGTCCATTACTCTGACCATTTGCACTATCCGTTTTAATAACAGCCTTATATTCCTCAAAATCAGCCGCTGCTACAGCTTTATCTGTATCGCTCAAACCAGCATTTGCCGGCTTATCAGAGTTATATTTAAAGAAGTTCTGCACTGCGGTTCCATAGTTTAAGAGTGCCTTCACAAGCTTAATGGTCTCCGCCGGATACTCGTTTGATTTTGACAGGAGCTCGGTGGCATATTCTTTTACACTGTATAAATACTCTTCCTCGGTCTTGTTATCAATCACTATTCTTGTCTCGATAGTATCAGACATCTGTGCCGCATTCACCGGACATGAGAACTTGTATAAAGTTTTACCGTTCTCATTTACCTCAGCGACGTCACTCGCATTAAGCTTATATGTCTGACCACCGATTTTAAATTCCAGATAAGCATCATGCTCAAACACCGAATCAGACATTTCCATGTAATAGTTTACATCGATGTTGTCTTTAAGGGTTATGCTTCTGCCATACAAGCTGACTGCGGGTCTCTCCGAAGCGTATTCGGCTGTAAATGTAAAGTTCTTTGCACTTCCTGTTGCATTTAATGTTACCGCAGCTTTGTCTGTAGTCCATGTCATTTGATTTATCGCATACGCTGTAATACCATTTTGAATACCTGAAATACTTGGTGGATAAGAAGCATTGTCCGCTGTTATTTCAAACTCTGTCTTTCCTGCATCCAGATTTTTCTGAATCCTGTCTGAGTATGCTTTTGCCCACTTTGCGGCATCTCCTGTCCTTACAAAATAATTGTCGGCAAGGCTTGTCGAACGCGTTGCATACGTGTCTGTGGTATAGATTTTGCTATGCCCCGGATGTGCTATGGCCATCAGCTCATCCGTCAGCCCAAAATACAAATGTCTCTGGTCAAAGCTATACCAGTTATCGTTGCTGTCATCCCAGGTGCAGTCCGTCTGATACCACTGTCCGTCCAGCTTCATTGCATTCCAGGTGTGTCCATCATAGGTATCCCTTGTCTCGCTGTTTTCTATTCCTGCTACAGTAAGGAGCTTTGCATATGCACTCTCATACGACTGACAGGTGCCAAGCTCTCTGGTCAGCGCACTCTCAGCCGAAGACCATTTCAGGGTTTTATCATACTCAAGCTGGTCAAGCAGCCAGTCATGCAGCCAAAGGGCTTTTGCATACTCTGAGCCATCCGTCTTGCTGTTGCACTCAGCTACTGCAGACCGGACAATCGAGTCAACGCTCGGATATTTACTATCAGATACGCCTATATTGAAGCTCAAACGCAGATAATATACATTTGTTGCTTTATCCATAACATAAAACCTAAAGTTATAGGTACCGGTAGCAGTCATGGTAAATGTATAATCGTTTGAAGCACACTCTGATGTATAATTCATCCACTCACCGCGGCTTGGATCCGCTACTGATTCGAATGCCCCTTGATTTGGGCTCGAATAGCTCGGTGCATCCATTCTGAATTTATAGTTTCCTGATCCGCCTGTTGCAGACACATGGAATATGGTCGGCTGTCCCAGTACAGGATCATTCCATTCTGCTTTTAGTGTCACAGCACCTGACGTGGTCTCCTCGCTATGCGCATATGTAGTCGACTCATCCCATGATTTTTCAGTCATAGGATACTGCGCGTTAAACTCAGCTGATGTATAGTATAGATAATGACTGCCTGCCACTTTCCATGATTCGCGGGTATGATTACTAAAGTCAGCTTCTGATTTCAACAGGAAATCATTATAGGTGGCCGCATTCTGTCCATCCCAGGTACAGTCCACGTTATAGTATTTGCTGCCGATTCGCACTATATTCCACGCATGCGCTCCTCCATTGCCGGTACCGCTGATAATCCTAACCGACAGTCCTGCTTCCCTGCACAGTCTGTAGAAAAGCACAGCATACCCCTGACAGACAGCTTTTCCGGTGCATAGAGCTCCATAAGCTGTATATATCTGCTCCTCTTTTGAATTGTATGCATAATCGACATGATTGCAGATATAATCATGAATCTTTATAATCTTTTTGGCTTCGCTCAGTCCATTAAGCTGCAGTGTTGTCATTGCCTCAGCCACAGCCGCTGTCAGCTTCGCTTCCTGCTCTGCATCAGAATGATATGACATGGTATATTGTATATATCCTGCATTGCTGTATGAAAGACGACAGCCGGCAAATCCATATATAAGCGCATCCCCATCCTGTCCGGTAGAGCTTTCATCGCACTTCATTGCATCATATAATAAATCCCAATATAGCTCATCTTTGTGAGAATCAAACCAGGATGCAGGGAAATTCAAGGTTATTTCCGTTTCTCTGCTAACCATCTGCTTTCTGAGATATGAAACGGCAATGTCATAATCTGAAAAATACAGTCCCGTAGATGCCGCAAATAGCTGCACATCGTTTGAGGAGTCAAGCTTTTTCTTTAAATCATCAATGCTGATAACATCCTCATACAGAGGATTTACCATGTAGATAATATTTTCCTCCGATTTATCGACCTCAGATTGGTTGCTTTCGGATTGGTTGCTCGAAGCTTCAACACCTTCCATTGTCCGAACTTCACTTGCTGCCACAATAGTTGATGGAACCATTGTAATCAGCATAATAAGTGTTAAAATAAAGCTAATTATTCTTTTGCGCATACATAATCCTTCCGGCCTGTTCTATTGTTAATAAATACTCTATCCCGCAATGTAAAACTACATAGTAACCTATTAATTAATCTATCGGTATAATCGGAAGCTCTATCTCTCCGTTATCTGATTTATTATCAGATTTATTACTATTTTTATTATCGGTTTTATTTACATCATCTGCAGCCGTCGATTCATCGTTTTTCATGATATCTGTCTCATATGTATCTTTTGAAGAACTATCTTTGTTTATATCTGATGAACTCTTTGAATCTGTCGAGCTGCTATCTCCATGTCTCCCTGTTTAATTGATATCACAGCGCTTTTATAGTTCTATATTACTATCTCTCTTTTAATTATGCAATATACAAAATGAATATGTTCTCTCATTTTTTCTACGAAAAATCCGCTAACCACAACGTCACAGCCATAGTTAACGGATTCTTATTGAACTGCATTTATTTAATTGACTGATTTAACTGACTATCGTCCCAAATACTATAATGGTCTCATCTGCTTTTTATTTTCCCTTGATAAGCTATTTCACATGTCCATTTACTATATTGTATGTATTTCCTTATTGCACAGTATATAGATTGTTATTGCAACAACCATAAGTGCCGTAAGAACCGCCGATGAATAAACAAAATAACCTCCCTGAAGTATACCAGCCAGGGGCAATTCACTCCCAAAGGTTATTCAGAGTGAATTCAACCGGAATCAATCACAGTTAGAGCAAACAGCTCCAACTACAAATGTAGCTGTTCCAAAGATGTCCTCACTCCTGAAGTAATTATCTCATGAAAAGTCGGTGGCCACAAACCGTGCGATTATAAATCGCTTACGAACATAATTGCCTTAATGGGCTGTAATGTTCAATGAACTATTTATAATTGACAATATCCTCGAGTGTATATAACCGCACATCATTTTCTTCAGCAGCACTTTCAATCTTTTCATCAAAACCGTTTTCAGAAAACAGTGCATAGTAGAATTTCGCCTTTTGCTTCATTGGAGTAAGTTTAGCAAGTGTATCAAGATATTCGGAATAGCTAAACGGCGACTTCTTAAACTTGCATTCACCAACAAGATATTCCTTTGCACCTCTACCGATTCCAAGCAGGTCTATCTCTGTTTCAGCTACTCTCAACCCATCAACAGCATTTTCATCACGAATTGTTGTTTTTCCAACCCATCTTCCCATTTTGTTATAACGGAATGGCAGTTCATTTTTCTTTTGCATTTCACGAACAAATTCTTTGCATACATCTTCAAAGCTGAAGGACACAAATTCGTGCAACAGCGGTTCTACCGCATAATCGTAAACGCCTTCGACATCTCCATCCTCAAGCTGAGAGAAATTCGTATATCCAAACGCATACCAAAAGCGGAAAAAGTTATCCGTCAGGCGGTAAGTACCTCTATTAGTATTTGCCTGCTCTTTTATTCCGGCGTCAACCGAAAACTCTCTTTCCACTATTCCCAATTCGATAAGGTTCTTCAGATATACGCTCGTTTTTGAAGTATCCTCAACAAGCGACTTCTGACTAATGTCATTAAGTTTTGTGTTTCCAAGTGCCACAGCTTCAATAATTGAGTTATATATCGGTGTTTCTCGCAGTTCCTGATGAAGCAGGAAATCCACCTCACTGTATAGAATACAACCTTTCGTCAGTATGTTGCGTTTAATATTTTCCGCAACAGACAGTTTCGGATTCCATTGGTTCAGATAATGAGGAATGCCTCCAAGCACAGCATAGGTAATCACTTTGTCTTTCGGTGAATAATCCGGAAAGAATTTTATAGCGTCATAAAATCCCATTTCTTTCATCTTGTAAATTCCGGTAGCTCTACCGTACAACGGATTCTTTTCAGCAAGCAATTCTTTCTCAATAAAGCTCATTGCACTACCGCAAAGAATCAGCATTACATTACTATTCTTAAATTCTGCGTCCCACAAATTCTGCAAAATGGAAGGAATACTTTTATTTCCTCGACACATATACGGGAACTCATCAATGATAACAAGTTTCTTTTCATCCCCATAAGGCAAATCCAAAATAGCTCTAAATGCTTTTTCCCAATCAGCGAACTCCGTAACATACTGCTTTGCAGGAATATCCTCTTTCAAGAGTTGTTTTGAAAACTTTGCGAGCTGCACTCTGTCAGTTGTCTGAGTACAGGAAAAGAAAATGTGCGGCTTGCCTTTGCAAAACTCTCTGAGTGTTTCCGTTTTGCCAACACGTCGTCTGCCGTACAAGACAATCAACTGTCCTTTGTTTTCTTCATATTTATCGTTTAGGAATTGTAATTCTGCTTCTCTGCCTATAAACATAAAAGCGCCTCCTTATATATCTAATCCTGATTTACTAAATCCTGATTTGATATCATTATACCCTCTACTTTCATTAAAATCAATAGGTTAATGATGACAACATTCTGAACTCTTGCTCTGTATCCACAAAGTAGCAAGGTGCATACTCGCTGGGTTTGGGGTGCTGTTTTAGAAGTTCTCCAACCTATTTAATTTCTTTTTTCACTTATGGTATTTCCCTAATCCTCCCCTCCGAAAACCGCAGTTCCATGTCGCAGATCTCCAGTGCGGTCTTTCTGTGGGTTACGATCAGGACCGTCTTTTCTGTCATCTCGCGCAGATTTGACAACACCTTTTTCTCCGTCTCTTCATCCAATGCACTGGTAGATTCATCCAGTACCAGGATCGGGCGGTCTGCGTATATGGCACGGGCTATGGCGATTCTTTGCATCTGACCTTCTGAAAGTCCTGCACCCCTTTCACCAAGAAAGGTGTCCAGCCCCTGCGGGAGTTTCATCACAAAATCTCTAGCTTCTGCGATCTGAAGGGCATGCCAGATCCGCTCTTCTGACTTATCAGTTTGCATTCCAAACGTCACAACTTCCCTGATTGTTCCGCTCATCAGTGCATTTCCCTGCGGTACATAAGCAAATAAACTGCGCCACTTTGAAGTCATCGGTTCCGGTTGTGTTTCTGTCTCCACCTTCAGCTGATACTCTCCCTGCTCCAGATGATACAGACACATCAAAACCTTTAGTAACGTACTTTTACCGCAGCCTGATGGTCCTGTCAGAGCGACATAAACGCCTTTTGAAATCTCAAGATTGATATGTTCCAGCACCACCGGGCGCGTATCCTTTTGATCACTCTCAGAAGAAATATACGAGAATTTTGCATCTTTCAGCACCAGACTTTTCAGTTTTTTTCTGTAAAATTCCTGTATCTGTTCCGCTGTTTTCTTCTCTCCACCTATCTGATCCACCGGATACTCTTCTATCTCCCTGATACGCTCTGCACTTGCAAGCATGCCATAGTACTGTGGGAAAAATCCGGTAAGATTGGCAAACGGAGACTGCAGCTGACCAATCAATTGAATCATCGCCATCAACGTTCCATATGTGATCGTTCCTGTCAGAATTCCATAACCACCGACAGCTGTCCCGACCACATAAGCTACGTTCATAGCTCCGTTAAATCCGCTGTTACACAGATTTGATATATGATTCCGACGCATCCGGGCCTTCTTATGTCCGGCCATCTTTTCATTCGCATTCTCTACGATCTGGTTTTCCTTTCCAAAAACGCGGATCACCAGCATACCTGCCAGGCTCTCCTGCAAAAAAATCCGCAGATTTCCATCTGCTTCCTGTACCTGTTTATGCAGTTTTTTAAGAATTTTCCTGAATACCGCATTGACACCAAGCAATAACAGACCGGCAGGCAAAATCAGATACCCAAACATCGGATACATCATGATCAGCAAAATCAATGCTCCGATCAGACGGATCATCATACCCGTAATCCCAGGTATCATCTGTGTCATTCCCTCAGCAACAACAACCGTATCCGAAGTCAGGTTATGACTATCTACTCGAAGGAAAAGATGAGAAAAAGTCATAGCTTTTCATTTTCGGTATGGCTTTTTCCCTTTGATTGTTTTGCATTTTAATAATACATAGTTAAAATCTGTTCACTATTCCTCATATTCAAAATATCTTGTCGCCAATACTTGGAATACTTTTGCACTTGTATAAGACGCATATTTATGATATTGATCGCCTTTTTTAGAATCAGCAAAATCACTTATAGCCTTTAACGCAATAAATCTTGGTCTTGGGTTAATTGCCCAACTCGCAGCATAATACATTCCATAGATTTCCATTTCAATTGCTAATACCTCTCTGTGTTGGTTCTCCAATACATCTTTAACAATTTCTGGATCTGTCACTACCGAGGCTCCTGAAACAACAGGTCCAATCAGCAATTGCAATTCTGTTCCCGGTGCATCCCCTTGTTTAAAATTGTCTTTTATTTCTCTTAAACTAGCCTTATCTTGGCTTAAATCTCTACAATAGCTTATTAATTTCGTATCTATAGATAATGCATTAATAGAATTTAAATGTTGTGTACTATCGTCCTTTCTAATATCTTTTCCAGCTCTATAATCCCAAGAAGTTTTTGCAACAATTACATCCCCAAAATTCATCTTATCTGGCTTTGTTCCGCCCGCAATTCCAGTCATAACCATGTATCTAGGAGCAAAATTGTTAATCATTTTTGTTGCTAATGATGTCGCTGCCACCATACCCATTTGGTTGGCAAATGATAGTACCACAGAAATTTTTCTGTCCTCCGTGTCAAAAAATCCCTTGTAATATATATCATCATCATAATCAACTTGGTATTTTTCAACATTGATTAGTGCCTCTTTAATCATTTCTGCCTCTTCTTCCAAAGCACAAATAACAGCTACATCAAAATCATATATTCTATGTACAATTGTATTTTCTACAATAGAAATTGCCGCTTCTACACAAGAGCTTAATTTATTTTCCCATTCATTTGATTCCTCATTATAAAAAATAGCCGTATGTATTTTTCCTTCAGAAGAACTAAATACTTCTGTACTTTGTTCATATTTTGATATAGAAATTACATATCTTGGATAGGAATAAAACTTTGAGTTCTTTACCATTTTTAATAAACGCATTCCACCGTCTTGTTGCGGACTTTCACCGAATGTCTGCGGTAAATAAATATCAAGAATCATGATATCAAAGTTTTTCTTTTTTAGTTCACGTTTTGCAGAATTAATACAATTGGCAACAACTATGTGAACGCTATCTGTAATTAGTGGCTCTAGTACATGCTTAATCGCTTGTATTTTTCTAGCCGAATCATCTACAATTAGTATATTAACCATACTTCCTCCTATATTTTATCCAGTATTTCTTTTAAATCAATGCTCCAGTCATCATTTCCATAAAAAACTGTTCCCTTCCATATTTCTTTAAATCCGTCCTGAAACTCTGCATTTAGAGAATTTAAAGAAATCCTATCATCATCAAAAGTCTCGAACTGCGTAATAATGACTACCGGAACAATAATTTTCCGATTGAGCATTCTCTTCATAATATTTTTTCCTGCAACGGGTTTTTTATCACCACCACTTTCTGTGTGCGTAATGTCATAAGTCGGCAATGACATATCCAATATAATTAAATTCCACTTATTTTCATATACTTTCCTCACTCCACTATTAAAGGAATATGCCTCTTCTATATTTGACTCTGGATAAATTTCCGTGAGTACTCTTTTTATTTGCTTTAATTTATTTGAATTATCTTCAATTAATAATATCTGCATTTATACCTCTCAAAATTTAATTTTCATAAAAAATATATTTCTTTCTTTTATATATCCAAAGTCAATATCCGGAATTTTTTTTAAATCATATGCTATAATTTTAACGATTTTAGGTATTCCAGTGCCTCCTTCACCTTTCACTCTTTCCAAATATTTTCCCGTTCGAATTAATTCTTTAGCCTGTTCTACTTTTAATTCATCGTCCAAAATATCAGTAGCACAATTATAATCGTTTTCGATGTAAATATAAAACTTTTGTTCCTTATACCGTAATTCATAGCGGATTTCGATATTTATTCCATCAGATGATATAGCCTTTTTATATATGTTATCAAACAAATTATAAAATATACCATCAAAATTTTTCAAATACCATCCCGGAATTTTTTCACTTTCAACTGGTTTGAGTGCTTTAGCTATAAATCTCTTTTCTGGATGCATATTTTTAATTGTCTGAAGACCCAAATTAAATGCAAACTGTAAATCAAAGTCATTATGCTTACTTTCTGTACTTCTTTGAAACCAGTAACATATTTTATCAAGCGTGTTTGGCATGTCTGTTGACGCTTCTGCTATCTTTTGTTGCAAATCACGTAACTGTGTTTTATTTCTAATTTTAGATATTGCAACTTTTAATTCTTCAAAGGCGTTATTATAATCTTGTGCAATTTCATTTTTAATAATCTTTTTTATCTCACATAGATTTCTTTCTGTGATCTGCCACAAATGATTTATAACAATATCCAAAAATTCTTCAAACGTTGCACTCTCTTGTATTTGAAGTGTTATATTCAAATAGTCCCAATCATCCAACCTATAATCAAATATTCCATCTGTGACTTTTTCTTCTGTTCTTATTTGAATATAAGTGCCTTTTAACTTTGAAATTATAGCTTCTGTTTTTATATGAAAGTCTGTAATAGCCTTTTCTATCACATTTAAGTCTTGCGGATATGCGTAATTTTCCCAATGCGGATGTAGAACGTATTTTCCGGTATGTATATCTTTCTTAGTATTTAAATAAGATTTGTTCAATGGACTTCTTAACTCATCTTCCAACGTACCATGACGTATATTTAAACTAAGATATCCATTTAATCCATACTCATCACTTGAAACAAACGCATCTCTTATATGTAAAATTAGTTCTTTCAATATCCGCTCTGGAGTATTCTGTATAATATGTAATTTTTCTGCTGCATCTCCATCCAAGACCATTGTCACCTGTTTTATTCTCTCATCTTGGTAAAACTGATACCTAACAAAATCACTTTTATATGCTTTTTCTAAACGGTCCTTCATACCATCTACATTAACATGTATTCTGTTTTCTTCTATAATTTTCAGTTCAGCATTAATCATCAATTTTTGCGTTACTTCACGAATCTCATTTTCATATTCTCTTGAATTATCCGGATCTATTTGAGTTAATATATTACAAATTTCTACCCTCTCTTTATCCCTTTCTTGTGAATTTTCAAACGATGAAATTGAAATATCCATTATCTTTGTACTGCATACATTTTTTAGAAAATATATCAACTCCTCTCTTTCATATTCTTGGTTATAAATATCCATTTTAGTAGGTCTTTCTATATCTCTGAAAAGAAAAAAATCCTCACATATAATTCCTAAATCATCAAACTTCTCTTTATTAAAATATGTTGCATAAACATAGTAAAGGATTGGCGTACAAATATTAACTCTGATATCTTCCCCGCTTTGTTCGATGTAATTAACAATCTTTTCTAGCGGGATAAATAACGAAGTATAAATATTATCAATAATAAGTCCTGTTGATAATTTCATTGCCACTTCTAAATAAGTATTCAAATCAATAGATGCCAAAAAATTACTCATTGCCATAATAGCAATCGATGCATCTTTTCCTTGTATTTTTCTCAGATGTTTTATTTTTTCTGTAATCGAAGTATTTTTATTATATACGACAATCAAATCTTTTATTTGATCTATGCCACATAGTCTTGATGCATTATCATACTCTTCATTCAATAATGCATTCCTAAATCTAACATATAAATCATCTTCTTTGATCATTTGTTCAATAAAATTAATATTTTTCTCTTTTCCCAAACATGCAATCACGGTCTCTATATCTAGGTGCTGTAGATTAGACAGGATTTCCGCCTTCTTATAATTCTGTTCATCACATGTCTGGCAATGATATATAATATTATTTAAGATTTCTTTTGACCATGTAGATTGACTACAAGCATTTGCCAACTGTCTCACGACCTCCAAGCTTTCGTCACGATTTTCATTTAATGTATACACATACGTTAAATTTTTCAAAAGAACACCCAAATTTTTATCTTCACAAATTTTCATATCATTCCCGAGCAATATGTTTGATTCAATATAAAGATTCATAGCTCCTATATTATTAGGGAATTTTTGTAATAAGTCCACTGCCTCCTCTCTAGCCTCTAAAATATTTCCTTTTATAAATTCACACTTAGCATGATCAAGCCTTGTTTTCGGTGTATATTTCCTTTTCCTATTTTCGGTATTATCTAAAATAAAGCGTACTGCTATTAAGTGATCATCTTCTATTTCATCTAATAATAACACATACTTTTTTAACATTGTCCGTAGTGCATCATTCTCTGGTAAAGTAACAATATAATCACATACATCAACTAAAAATAAGTATCTATCAATCAAACTCGTTTGTCGTATTACACCAATTATTTGAAGTATCTTATCTTCATCTAATTCATATTCTAAAGAGCTTATTTTATATGCGTAAAACTCCACAAGATACTCTGCATCTACAAAGTATTTTTTGACAATATTTATTTCCTTATTTGCAATATAAAAATATTCATCACTTGTAACATTATTCCTATTTTTCAATTCATAGAAATTCATTACTGCACCAAATATTGTTTCAGGAATTTCTTTCATAAGATCATTTTTATCTAAATCCAGATTTGAAAACAAGTAAAATTTACATTCTAGACTCCACAATGATGGGCCAAAAGATTTTTCTATACCTTCTACAACTTTTAATGCTTCTTCATATTGATTCAACAAAATGAAATCATCATACTTTTCTCTTTCTCTTACAAATGTGGAAATCTCTTTACTATAAAAATGCAAACAATAAATCATCCAACGCAACTCTAATCGTAAATCACTTGTGTATTCGATAATATTTCTATATCTTCCATACTCCGACAAATTCTGTGGAAAAAAATTACTCGAAATATATGAATTAGCCGCCGGAGATGACAGTAGCCTAATTATATCTCCTTCAAAAACATTATCATCATCTTCTTTCAATACATCATTAAATATTTTCTTAATCTGCACCAAAAGCTTCGATGCCTGTTTCTTATCACCTCTTTTTGAACGTGATTTTATTTCATTTTGCATAATTAGACCTTTGATTAAATCTACTCTATCAGCCATATACCATCCTCTAAAAACTTATCATTAGTTACTTAGAAAAGTATACCACCTTGTACTCCTAAAAAAAAGTCACTTTCAAGTATCCGGGACTTTTATTCGCTAGAATTTGTCCATGTTGGTAAAATAAAATGGCTAACAATAAAAATTATTGGGTATTCAAAGGTAAGCGATGTATAATCGCACGGTTTGTCGCCACCAACTTTTCATGAGATAATCACTTCAGGAGTGAGTATCTCTCTGGATCAGCTGCATTTGTAGTTGGAGCCGTTTGCTCTAACTGTGATTGATTCCGGTTGAATTCACTCTGAATAACCTTTAGGAGTGAATTACTATGAGTTCAAAAAGACTGCACTACTCTGATGAAAAGTGGCTGGACCTGATTAGCGAATGCCGGTCAAGCGGGCTCTCTGATAAGGACTGGTGCATGGAGCACCAAATCGGTATCAGTACTTTTTATTACCATGTCAAACGACTTCGCAATAAAGCATGCAGTATTCCACCAGCTACGGTCGGTGCCGTGATTCCCTGTCAGAAGCAGGAAGTTGTGGAACTGAATTTCAATCCTGTATCTGAATTACCAATGAATTGTAGTTCAGAGGAGATTACTGCAACTGCGATTAAAATCTCAATGCATGGGATTCAGATTGAAATCACCAATGCTGCGGCAGAGTCTACAATTGTTCAAACGCTAACGGCTCTGCAAAAGTTATGTTAGGCGATCTGTCCGGTGTTTCCAAGATTTTTGTAATCACCGGCCGCACTGATATGAGAAAGAGTTTTGATGGACTCATGGCTATCGTGCGGGACAGCTACGACCTTGACCCATACTCCAATGCCCTGTTTCTCTTTTGCGGAAGAGACTTCCGGAAAATCAAGGCTTTACACTTCGACAAGGATGGTTTTGTCCTGATGCAAAAAAGATTAGATGGCAGCGGTCGTTTCCAGTGGCCACGCAATGCCTCGGAAGCACGCCAGCTTACAAGACAGGAATTCCTATGGCTCATGGAGGGGCTGGCAATCGATCAGCCCAAGGCAATCAAAGCTGGAAGCCGGAAAAAAGACTTCTGATGTTTGTACAAAACAGAGAAAAATAAAAACTTTTTTCCGGTCATAAAGCGACTCATACCAGGCTTATCAACAGCATTTTTTCTATTTTTGCTCCACCTGTGGAATACCGGACGGATTCCTCCCGTTTTCTTATTCCACGGTGGATATCTAACCTGAAAATCCGGAATTATCCATTGAATTACAGGCTCTCAGGTTAGATATCCACAGGATTTTATTGGTCAAAATGACCATGCATAAAATCAGCCGGTTTGCGAAAAACCTGATTTATTTTTATAATAACAGTAGAAATAAACAGGTGGTAAATCATGTCAAACAGCAGCAACCGGCAAAGTGATATCAACACTTTTCTGACAATCATTGAACAACAGAATAATACGATTGCGCTCCTCACAAAAAACGGCGAGGACATGCAGAATACCATCCGGGATCTGCGCCAGACCATTGCAAATCTGGAAGAAACCATTGCCGAGTTAAACCGGAGATTCTTTGGTATTTCAAGCGAGCATTCCAAAAATATCTCTTTGCCAGCAGACAAGGAGTCTGATATAGCTGAAGATATATCAGAGGATGATGCAAAGGCGCCGCCGGCCAAAACCAAAAAGAGTTCAAAACCTCGCAAGCCAAAGGCTTCCCGAGAAGAACTTTATGCTTCGCTTCCAATCTGTGAAGTCAAATGTCCACTGCCGGATGATCAGAAGTTTTGTCCGGACTGTGGTACCCCGTTAGAACCTATGGGATACACATTTGTCAGGGAGGAATTAAGAGTAATCCCTGCAAAACTGTTCCGGGTCCGTTACCTTCAGCAGAAGATGCGCTGTCCCGGCTGTCATGAAGAAGATGAAACAACGATTGTTGCAGCACCTGCTCCAGCGTCTCTGTTTCCACACAGTCCGGCATCACCATCCCTTGTAGCAATGATTATGTACCGGAAAGCGGGACTTTATCTTCCGTTTTACCGGCAGGAGATGGATTTTGGCATGAGTGGTGTTCCCATTCCCCGTGAAACGCAGGCTCGCTGGTTTATCAAAGGAGCTCTTGAATATCTGGAGCCGATTTACAGCCGGCTGCATGAGGAACTCTTAAGAAGAGACCTTATTCACGCAGACGAAGTTCCATGTCAGGTATTGCATGAGGATGGCCGAAAGGCAACTCAGAAATCCTACATGTGGATTTATCAAAGTGGAAGCGATGGGAAGCCTCCGGTGGCACTGTATGAATATCAGCCAGGCCGGGCAAGCGTCTATCCGATTGAATTCCTGAAAGGCTTTCATGGAATGATACAGTGCGATGGTTATGCAGCATACGGATGCATTGAAGATGTAATTCTTATCTGCTGTCTGGCTCATGCACGCCGTAAATTTTTTGATGCCGTTCCAAAAGGAAGGCAAAAAAGAATCCGGCTTCTGGATATCAACTCGGAGCAGGCACTGGATGAACCCATTTCTACAGAGGAAGATGAAAATCTGCTTCCTGCTGAAAAAGGAGTCGCCTTCTGCAATCGTCTGTTCTTCAAGGAACGTTTGTATAAGGAGTTATCTCCGGAAGAAAGAAAAGCAAAACGTCTTGAAGAAGAAACACCAATCTGGGATGAATTCTGGTCCTGGATTGACACGCTGGATCCATCCGGAGGAAGCAAACTGGAGAAAGCGGTTAAGTATGCCTTGAATCATAAGGAATCGTTAATGAATTATCTTCTGGATGGAAGATGTGAAATCTCAAACAATTCCGCTGAGCGAAAAGCAAAGGTTTACGCCACCGGGCGTAAAAACTTCCTGTTTCATGACTCTGTTGACGGTGCGAAAGCAACTGCAATCGTTATGAGTCTTGTCGAGACAGCAAAAGCAAACAACCTGAATGCTTACAAGTATCTTTACACCCTGCTTCTGTATATGCCGGACTACAAAAATGAGCCCTCAGGCATAGAACAGCTGCTACCGTGGAGTATATTTGTACAGGATAAGTGTTCCGGAATCATAGATGATAGCCTGGAACTTCCAGAGAATCGTGGGAACCTGCCAATTTAGGGTTCCCTGGTTCGGATACCCGTGTGGTTATTCATCGCTTACGATAGATCAATGCGTGAGGTATATGGGTTGGATAAAGAACTACGCGAGTAAACTCGCATAATTACATAGGTGATTTCCACTTCCGGACATCTGATTCCCAAATTTCCGGAAGTGCGATTTCATCGCACAAGAATATTCAACTGGCTGTAAGAAATTATCCTTTGTATTACTTTTCTTCTGGACACATCCTGCCGATAACTTATTTCCTGTGCCTGGCATTGCGTCAGGCATTTCTGGGTATTCTTGACATACCAGCTTATTTTTGCTATTAAATAAATATGGCTTAACAGCGGAAAACTGCCGTCAAGCCACATCAATTATCATAGAAAATCTGAATTTACAGAAAAAATTTTACACCGCATGTCCCCATACAATAAAGAAATTTCCGAGTCCTTTTGCTACGTCAATCCAAGAAATACGCTTGCTTGCTAATAATTCCTTCCCCACCAGTGTCAACCCTTTCTTTATTTCATTATTTTACTTTCCTTGCCCATAATAAGCGTTCGGGCCATGCTTTCTCATATAATGTTTATCTAAAATATATGATTTCATTTCAGCATTTGGATTCAGCATTATAGTTTTCAAATCTATCTCAGCCACTTTTTCTAGAACAACCGCATTATATACCGCATTCTCAGGATTCTTTCCCCATGCAAAGGGACCATGATTTTTTACCACAATCCCAGGTATTGCCATAGGATCATATTGTGCATTTTCAATGGTTTCAATAATTACCTTTCCTGTGTTAGTTTCATAATCTTCCATTACTTCTTGCTGCGTAAGCTCTCTTGTACATGGAATATCACCATAAAAATAGTCTGCGTGGGTCGTTCCCAATGCAGGGATTTTTATTCCTGCCTGAGCAAAAGCAACAGCATTAACAGAATGTGTATGTGCAATTCCTTTTATGGAACTATATTTTTTATATAGTTCCAAATGTGTTTTTGTATCTGAAGATGGATTCCATTTTCCTTCCACTTTCACTCCGGTCTTAACATCAACCACAACCATATCTTCCAGAGTCATTCCATCGTAATCGACACCAGACGGTTTAATTACCATATATTTTCTATCCTCAGATATGCCACTAACATTACCCCATGTGTAAATAACCACACCACGTTTGACTAATTCTAGGTTGGCATCGCATACACTCTTTTTCAAATTTTCCAGCATAAAAATCACATCCCCCTCAAATATTCTAATGTTTCCACAAGTCCTTCTCTAAGAGAAAATTTTCCACTCCATCCAAGATTTCGCAGTTTCTTATTAACCAGAATACAATTCTTCGATTGAGAAAAGCCTCTCGATTCAACTGCATCAGGAAGATCAAATACCACTTTCGTTCCTGCTATTTCAGCGCAGGTTCTTGCCACCTCTGCAATCGAAGCAACAGAATTTTCATTTGAGATATTATATATCTCGCCGCTTTCTCCAACACATAGAATTTTAAACAAAGCACTAACAACATCAATCACATAGCAATAGGTCCTTCGTTGCTCGCCCCTACTTTTCAAAACTATATTTTCCCCGTTTAATGCATTTCTTATAAACTGAGCATGCGCTTTGCTATCCGACTCTAGCATTGTTGGTCCGTAAACGCTCGGCAATCGCGCTACCATTGCGTCAATACCGTATTCATCAACGTAACTTCTGACCAATAGCTCACAACAGCGTTTACTCTCCGGATAGCCATTTCTAAGAATTGTCTGATCTATTACCCCGCTCATATTCTCCGAGTAGAAGTCCTGATCCTTTAATTCTCCATAAACCTCAAATGATGAAGTTAATATCATTCTAGTTTTGGGATGCTTCTTACAATAGTCCAACACGTTTCTGTTTCCAATAACATTGGTAAGTATAGTTTCTACTGGTTGTGTGGCGTATGATTTTGGATCTGCATTACTAGCCCCATGAATAATATAATCGTATTTTATGCCACTATCTAACGGATCAACGATGTCTTGTACAACAGGTGTAACATCCGCTCCAAATCGATTTTCAATCTTCTTTTTATTCCTGCTAAGTGCATATATTTTTATATTTGCACCAAGCTCATTATTAGCAACAGTCAATACGTCGATAGCACATGACCCAATAAGTCCCGTAGCGCCTGTTACCAAAATCGAACTGTTTTTTAGTTCTAATTTCTTTGCAAGTTCTTTTACACTCTCTCCATACATCAGTGCATCCACTCATCTTTCTTTGCCATTAATAAGGCCTTAAAAATTTCAATATCTTCAGAAGTTGTAAGTTTCAAGTTTTTCTCTGAACCTTGCGACATATATAATTTTCTTCCTAATTCAATATACATCGTACAAGATGCAACAGAATTCGTAATCCCCTTAGCAAGCGCCTCTTTATGTGCCTCACAAATGTCCTTCAGGAAAAAAGCCTGCGGAGTCTGCGTGATTTTAAGGTTATCGCGCGGCACTTGTTCCTCCGTAGACAGAGAATCATATGTCTTAAGCATTGCAGCCGTGCAAGGAACCACCGTTACAGCATTTCCATATTGTCTGCACACTCTAATGTTGTCCGCGATAACATCGGCACTGACCATTGGACGAATGGCATCATGAATTAAAACAACATCCTCATCGCTTTTATAACGTTCAGCTATGTCATATAAGCCATTTCGAATGGAATCCTGACCATTTTTCCCACCACAAACAACATTTTCCAATTTTGAAATTCCAAACTGTTTAGCATAGGCTCTCAAAACATCATGCCATCCGTCTAAGCACACCACCTCAATTGCATCAATTTGAGGATGCTTCTGAAAAGCTTCCAATGTATAAACAATAACCGGTTTGTCATGAACATTAATGAATTGTTTTGGGATATCTTGCCCCATACGAGCTCCAACACCACCGGCAATAATTAAAGCAATATTTTTCATAATTTTCTTGTATGATGATTCCAGAAGCTAAATCAACATTTTCCTTTCTTTTTGATTCTGTGGTTTAATACACTCAGATACTGTGGGACTTTTGATGATTTCCTGTAGCTCAGGCTACTTTATAGGAGTGTATTGCCGCTACCTTTATCTGAATTGTTTATCAGCTGGATGTGCCGGAGAACTTCTCCTGAGTACTAATTTCAATCAAATCTACGATGATAATCGCTGGTGGATGCCACAGTATCAGGGAACCGAAAGGAGAGTTTCACTATGTACTACGTTGGCATCGACATTGCCAAACTCAATCACTTCGCTTCTACTGTTTCTTACGATGGCGAGGTACTCGTTAAACCGTTCAAATTTACGAATGACAATGATGGCTTCTGTACGCTACTCTCTGCTCTCGCATCATACGATCGCGGCAGCCTCATCATTGGTCTTGAATAGACGGCACACTATACTGACAACCTGGTTGAATTTCTCGTATCTAAACGCTACCAGGTCTGCGTTATCAACCCGATCCAGACTTCCACGATGCGTAAGAACAACATCCGGAAGACAAAGACCGATAAGTTGGATACGTTAGTTATTTCCATAACTTTAATTGCTCAGCCGCACAAGAATGTCCAAACGTGGCTCCCGGGTTCTCTGGTATGCATTGACTAACGCAGCTCACAATGTAGTTAAGAACAACAACATCTTCAAGGCTTACTACGACGCCAAGATGGCTGAAGACCGGAATCACTATAACGCTCTAGGGCATTGTGCTGGCAAACTCGTCAGAATCCTTTTTAAGATGCTGACGGATGATGTGGCATTCAATCTTGAGTAAGTTCTAACTCGAGATCATAGTAGATTTGAAAAGCACCCTTTGGGGAGCTCTATTAGAGTTACCCTTTTATAGCCACCAATAAAAAAGATAATTTTCTGCTAATCTATGCTTGACTTTTCATAGCTGGTCTCCTTCCTATAATTTCAAGCCCTAAATCATTGATTTTTGGACTTTTTCTTTAAACAGTTACCTCATAACAAGTGCTAAAGTGCATGAACATTCATTGTATCAAGTACTGAATAGCTGAAAACAGGTACACCAAATAAAGCATCCATTGCTTTATAAAGGCTATAATTCCTCTGTTCTGCTATAATGATGAACCTTCCGTGTCTAATGGCATCGTGTGCCAACTTCCTTCGTCACATCTGCTCATACACTGAGTGCCGGCTAAGCTTTCAAACAGGGTCATGCCCTACGGAGAGAACTACTGCCAGCTACAGCTCTTGTTTGTTTTGATTGTTACTGACCTTCCTTTGCTGCAGGGACTCTTTTCAGTGGACGCCTCCCCTGCTTTATCAGTTGGTCTTGGTGCAGATGTAGTGCACTTCACACTACATCTGGTTTACAGGTTTCTTTTCTAGAACCCTGCCCGAATCCAGATAAACTCTGAATCCCGGCAAGGGTCTGGAATTGTAATGCTATCTTAACCAGCCCTAAGACAATCTGTTTCTTATCATTTGTAGCTGCAAGCTTAGTGCTCCAGTCTAACATGCTTTCAAAGCCCTCTGCCGCATTACTAAAGCCAAAAGCGGACTTACTGAGTTCTCTTAACTCTGCCTTAATAGCCTCAGCTTTTGCAATAATCTCCTGCTGTTCAAAAATATTTACTGATAAAACTTGATTTTTTCTTTGAGCCTTTAATATTCATTGTAGATCTCATACACGTCTAAACCTGAATTATTAATTGTCTTTTTTTAGATACTCCAAAACTTTAGCTGTAGAATTCTTGTGAATACTAAATAATCCATTATTTATAATTTTTTTTCTCTTTTCTTTTAAGTAGTCATTACCAGCTGTGATTTCACTAACATAAGTTTCTACATCTTCCCATGAATTTGCAATATATATGCCTTCAAGAAGTTCCTTGAATTCATTGTTAACCTCTAAACTACTCTTACAATATATTACTGGTCTTCCAGTCATAAAATAAGACGGAATTACTGATGAAATATCTGAAATAAGAATATCTGCATCTCCCAATACTGAATTTATCGGATCTTTGTCCATTGTAATGATATTGTTCATTTTCAAAAGTTCTTTATAATCATCTACTTCTTGTCTTGTCATTTTTTTTATGTTAATCATATTGGCAAATAACATAGGGTGTGGTCTAAATATCAGATTTATTTCAGGATATCTTTTTCTCAGTGAAACAAATCCATCTTTATACTCAAAGAAATGACTTCCTCCCACTTTTTCATCATATGACCATCTCGGTGCCCATGCAATAGTAGCAACTTGCGCACTATCCTTCATATTTTCATATCGCTCAAAAGGCGGATACCCTAATTCCTGGATCTTTTGTATTGCTCTGTTATAATTTTTTCCAAATACTTCTCGCATAACATCTCTTACTGATGCACTATCAGCAAAAAACACACTTACATTTCTAAAAAAATCTTTATTTTGTAAAAGTAAGTCACTGAAATTAGTTGATATTGTATATCCGTACGGAATATAGCATATTTTTGAATACTTAACTACTGACTTACTGCAAATTTCTTTCGGATAATGAACATTGTAAGGATCCTGATAAAAGACATAGTCAAATCCAAGCTGTTCCATTTCCACAACATTTCCATTTTTATCATACGCTAAAATAATATTATTATATTTTTCTTCAAAAAACTTTTTTTCATATCCATACGTTTTCTCTAAACTTAAGTTATTATCATATGAAGGGACTACAATCAACCATGGTTCAAAATTTTTTCTTTCTGCCATTGCTTCGTAGACTGGCTGTAGTTTGTCCCATGATTCCGGTTCAAACACAATAAATGCCACTTTCACAACCTGATGAATACTTTTTCTGGAAACTTTTTTTATATAATGTGTAGCTCTTTTATCTCTAATGTTCTCAATAATAGGTTTTAATATTGGTTTTAAGTATTTTTTCATATGCTTAATCATTTTTCGCTCACCTCATTTACTATTTTTTAACACTTTTAAATAATTTCATAATTTTTTCTCTAAATATAAACATTATAATAAATACAACCGTTATAATTGAATATCTTATTATCGGATAATTATATAATGACATAGCCAGAAATCCAATAAAGCCAAAAATTACAAATAAAAGAGCCAAGCCTTTTATATTGTAAATGTCTGGATCGATATTTTTTTTCTTACATATAACTCTCATATAAACATAATCTAATACTGCCAGAATCAAGTAACTAGCTAATGTCGTATACGCTGCAGCAACAAATCCAAACTTAGGAATAAAAATGGCATTCAATATAACATTTATTATTGCTGAAAAAATTGCTGCTAACGTCAGAAAACTCTTTGCTTCATAAAAAAATAATAAACAATCAAATAAATCTGCATAATATAATAGCAGTATGCTCATAGCTACAGGAGGAACTACCCAGACAGCATCCATGTACTTTTTACCTGCCATTATATGAATAATTTCCGGTGCCAGTGCAATCACTCCTAGTAGCATAAAGGCTATACCTGCTGACAAAATCAAAGATACACGTCTATTATCAGTTAATTCTTTCTTATCAATTCTTTCAAAAATCCATGGAGTATATGAGCTGTGAATTGCTGTAATGACAAATGTTAAAATTGTCGCCAATGAGTATGCCACACCATAAATAGCAGCATCCCCTCTTCCACAATAACTGTTAATCATTAATCTATCCGACTGATTAAATATAACTTGAGATAAATAATACGGAATCAAAGGTATGTTAAATGATAATGCAAATCTCCAATATTCTTTATTAAAAGGCTTTTTTCCTTTTACCATTATCATAACATATATCACAAATCCAACTACAGATACAACAATTGCATTAGATATTACCCTTGCAATACCTTTCTCAGTAGAAAAGTACACTACCAATAATGAAAATGCTACTGCAGCTACGGATGTTCCCAAAGTAACGGCAATTACACGCTTATACTGATATTCAAATCTTTGTTGTCCCATCCATGCAGCTTTAGCCGTTGAAAAAAGAGTTTCTATTCCCATAACAACTAGCAGTACCAATGGTAAGTCTAACCACTTTTCAAAGTGATTTCTAAATATCACACATATAACAATGTATATCGCAGTAAGTACCGTAGTAATCGCACAAATAGATGATAAATATCCATTTCTGTCTTCTTTATACTTTATCATCGCAGTAGACAATGTACCATACGGTAATTGTAACGATGTAAAAATTATTAAAATTGCAGCTGTTGACGAATAAATTGTAGACAGTCCATATTCATCTGTGCTCAATATTCTTGTAAAAATAGGAAGTGTTATCAGTGAAAGGCATTTTGTTAAAATACCACATATTGTATATGCAATAGATGCCTTTACTTCCTCTGATGCGTCTTTCATTAACATTTTTTTTAAAATATTCATTGCAATTATTCTTTCTTTATATTTCTAATTTCCACATTTCGTATATATTTGTTCTTCCGCCAAATCCCTCTTTTTGGGAAATAAGGCCTTCATTAAGATACTTCCCACCATCTTCAGTTGAAATTCCAAAATCCAACCATAGTTTTTTTTCTTTAAAAGTGTCAATTACAGTGCTTATTGTTAGATCTAATGCACCAATTTGACGTGCCACTTCATCTGCAGCCATATACTGTGTATGAACTACCTGTGCATATTCGAAAATTACAGTACCGGCAATTATTTTATTTTTATAAATTGCAGCATATAAATGTATGTTTTCTGGAAATCTGTCATGCAATAACTTTAATTCGGCTCCAGTATGCACAGCTTTCGTTCCATGATGTTCACTTAACACACTATTTTCAAGTGCGATAAACTCATCAAAATCAGTTGCTGAGCTTCTTTCTTCAATTATAACACCCTCTCGTCTTGCCCTTGATATCTGTGCTTTTCTTCCTTTTGGCATTTTTAGGGGCTTTTTGAGATTAATTACTGTAGATGCTTCTATTTTTTCTATTCTAGCATTTTGAACAAACAATGCATACCTATCTTCTTCAGCCGGCTGTTCATGAAAAATATGCGGTATAACTTTATAATATACCCTATCAAAACCTTCCGTTTCTGCATACTGCAATAACGAAGTAACACATTCGTCCATCGTATGCTGTTTCATTTTATTGTCTGTGATAAAACCGCCATAAGTTAACCCACCATGAGAAACAAGTTCATTTTCTCTTTCGCTCATTGGTAATATAGCAACAAGCTTTTCATCCTCATAAAATATCAACGAATGATCCTGAAATCTATCTCTGTGATAATCCATATAGTTTCTGTCGAACATAAATAGTGGATTTTTGCTTTCTGCATTAAATTTATTCCACAGATCAGCATCCGCATCAGTATATCTCTTTACCTCAATCATTTATCTTGAGCTCCTTATTTAAATTCATTAATTTTATCTATAACATACTGAATTTCTTCTTCTGTCATTCCATAATACATAGGCAGACTTAATTCTGTCCTACTAATTTCTTCTGCTATTGGATAATCTCCTTCATGGAATCCAAGATTCTTATAGCACTCCTGCAGATGCATTGGAATTGGATAATGCTTATTTGTTCCTATTCCGGCATTATTCAGCCATTTTTCCAATTCTTCTCTTCTCTCACATCTGATTCCAAAAATATGCCAGACTGGATTTGCATAATCCGGCACATACGGAAGAATTACTTCCGCATTTTTGATACCTTTTAAATACTTTTCTGCAATTCTCCTACGCTCTGCATTCATTCTATCAAGATGTGGCAATTTAGCTGCTAAAAAAGCTGCCTGCATCTCATCAAGTCTGCTGTTATTCCCCTGATATATATGATGGTATTTGTAATCCGATCCATAGTTTCCTAACGCTCTTACCTTTTTTGCTAATTCGTCATCATCTGTGACTGTTGCACCAGCATCACCCAATGCTCCAAGATTTTTACCTGGATAAAAGCTAAATCCTGCTGCGTTTCCAAATGAACCGATTTTCTTTCCTTTATAAGTTGCACCATGTGCCTGTGCACAATCTTCCACTACATATAAATTGTGTTTTTCTGCAATCTCCATAATTGGATCCATATCACAAGGCTGACCATATAAATGAACTGGCATAATTGCTTTTGTTCTTCCTGTAATAGCTACCTCTATTCTTTCAGGATCAATATTAAATGTTCTGATATCCGGTTCAACAAATACCGGTGTCGCACCAACATAAGTTACTGCCAAGGCAGTCGCAATATATGTATTAGAAGGAACAATTACTTCATCACCTTCTTTAATACCAATTGCTTTTAATGCAAGCATTAATGCATCAAGACCATTTCCTGTTCCTACACAATACTTTCTGTCACAATAATTGGCAAAAGCTTCTTCAAAGCTTTCATCCTCAACGCCTTCAATATACCAACTTCTTGTATAGACCCGGTCGAATGCTTCTCTTAAATCTTTATCTAATTCTTTTTCCATAGGTTTGAAACTTACAAATGGTACTTTCATAATCAACACTCCTCTGCTGCAGTATTTTCACTTTTTTTCACAAATTCAAGAAACTCATCGTAGTTCCTGATATAATCTGACTCATCATATAATTCAGATGCTAATACCATAAGTACTGCATCCGGAGAAAAATCAAACATCTCTCTCCACATATTGTTTGAAACATAAAGTCCCTCATATGGTTTTTCAAGAGGTACTACTTTCTTCTCTTTTCCATTGTCTAAACGAATTTTGCAACTACCATGAATACAAATCAGAATCTGTTGTAAACATTTATGTGCATGATATCCGCGAGTAACACCTTCTGCTGTGTCATACATATAGTAAACACGTTTTATTTCAAAAGGAATATCCTTAAATTCCTCCAATGCTACCAATTGTCCTCTCTCATCACCATGTGGTTGAAAAACATATTTTATTACTTGCATCCTTCACTTACCTCTTTTCAAAAACTACTCCATTTATTGTTTTACATTATATTTCTTCAATAATCATTTACATTTCGAAATAAGCTTCTTTATTATTCCCCTTAGAACATGCATTGGAAAATATTTTAAAATTGTTTTTATCGTTTTTTTACTAATTAAAAAAGAATCTATATCATATTGACTGATTCTATTTAAATATTCACTTCGAAATACGTCTGTATTAATATCTGTGTAGTTGATTTCCATGATATCATTGTTGTTCATAATTTCTTTCAAATTGCACATAAACTCTTCTTCTGATACCACAGAACATCTTAATTGATTTCTCCGTTCATAAAAATATGTGTCATCACGTATTAATTTATCAACTTCTTGATATAAATCAGCCTTATTTTCAAAGTCAACCACTAGTTTTTCTTGATTTAGCAAATATCCATCTGCATCCTCATCATGTCTTAATGTAACCGGAACAATACCTGCTAAAGCAGCATACTGATACATTAATCCACCACAAATTGGATATGTATTTAAATAAAATCTACAATGCTGTAATGTTTGAAAAAGATCGTTTCTTTCCAGAGTATGAAATATACGTCCTGGATACTTTTTCATTAATTCTTTCAGTTTAGAATCGTCTCCACTCCCAGCATACCAAAATACTACTTCTTTATATTTTTTCAATATATTATCTATAATATCATAATACTTATTTTCTCCACCGAAAGTTTTATATAATGCTCCTCCTGAGAAAACAACCTTTTGACCATTGACTATTTGAAATGGAAATCCTTGAAACGAAATGTCTTTATTAATAATTGGATAAAATGGTAACTTTACTATAATATTTTTGCTTATACCGCGATATTTTACTGAAACATTGGCTCCATAATCTCTAAATTCAATACACTTATCAATACATCTGGCTCCAAGCCAGAAAGCATGATCTGTTAAGTTTATTTGATATCTAGTAACTTTTCCTTCAAATATGTTTAAACTTGTTACACCTACCACATCATTTGGAAATGAATAAAAGAAAAAGTCATGTGGTTTAAATTCTGAAGCAAAACTGCATAACTGCAAAATTTGTTCAGTATATTTTTTCTGACTTCTATTAATGTATAATATTCTACCATCATTCTTATTTATTATATTCTGTATATCAGGAATATTTTCTTTGCGATCCTCATACGTTATGTAAATTACCTTTTTTATCTGACACAGAGCTTTTATATAAATTTGAGCTAATCCTCTACTATTTAACCCAAAACCATCATAGAAAAAAATAACATCTGTTTTTTTTCCTATGGGAGATAATATCTCCATTTTGTTTGCAATTTCTTTTAAATAACCTTCCAAATCCTCATCTACATAATATAAATTCGTTTGATATAATATATTTGCACAATTTAAAATCAACTCTAATGCTGCTTCGTAATTTTTCTTTTTAATTTCTGATTTAATACCGCATTTCAATTTATCAACAATATGCAAAACATATTCTTTCTTAACCATCAGATTTCCTACCTCAATCACAAACTCCATCTTCTATATAAATTACATTCAATGTTCTTTTTTTATACTTCATAGCAAAGTTCTTCACAAATTACTTATCTCTATTTCTTCGGCACCCACTCTAATTGTTCAATACTTTCCAATTCGTTGTATAACTCATTGATGTGCTCTTTTATCATGTCTTCTGTCATCTTGTTATAATCAATCTTTAGCAATTCGTCAATAAGATCTGATGGGAATCGATATTTAATCACTTTGGCCGGCACACCACCAACTATTGCATAAGGTGGCACATCTTTGGTTACTACTGACCCGGCAGCTATTACCGCTCCTTGTCCAATATGAACTCCTGACATAATTGTAGCACCAAATCCTATCCAAACATCATCATCTATAATTATATTTCCTTTTGAAATTGCTTCTTCATTTTTATAGTTTAGTAATGCTGTTTTAAAAGGATATGTAGATATATTATTTAATGTATGTCCCGCATCCAATATAAAATTTACATTCTGCCCTATCGAGCAAAAATTACCTATAAATAATCTTGTTACATTTCTAAATGATACAATATTCAGTTCTCCATACGTGTTATTCCCAACTGTCACTATTTCTGGAGAAAATATGCAATTAACCGTAGTTTTATTATTAGTATTTCTTTTTTTCCAATAATGTTTAAATCTCACCATGCGGTATTTATAAACAATATTCATCAAAAAACTATTTTTTAATAATTGTTTTAATTGTTTCATTAATGTTCTCCATCAAATATGTTTTTAATTAATGACAGTCTTTTCATTTGAACAAACAATACCATACATAATCCATAATATAGGATCCGTATAATAGCCTCCGGCTATTTGACTAACAAAAGCAAAAGCGAGCACTCCTACTTTTAATGGTCTGATATTTTTAGAACTTTTTATACAATTATATGTACAAATCAGGAACAAATAAATTGTATAAATAATTCCCAAAATTCCATTTTCTGTAAAAAAATACAAAAAAGAATTTGCAAATTTGTAATCAATGCCTATGTTAAGCAAAAACGAAAGACCTGACGGTGTGTTCATATTTCCTAGTCCCATCCCCCAATACTTTGTAGTTTCCATAGTTTTTCTAAAAACATTTACTGCAGCAGACCATCTAAAATTATAGGATCCATCCGTTCCTAAAAACATTGAAAAAAATCTGTTACTAATCGGGTTATTCGTTGATAAAATAATTATCAACAGACTAATTCCTAAAAGAAAATATGTTAACATTCTTCGAGGCATACATTCTTTATTTTTGAAGACTTGAAATAAAAACAATACTACTATTCCTACAGCTGTATATACAATTCCTGACATAGAAAATGTCAACAATATAATTACTGCCAAGATTACAATTTCCTTTGAAAGCATATAATTTTTTTTATTGTCAAATATATAGTATAGCAAAATAATAACAAGTAAACCACATAATATGCCTAATACACTTGGTTCTGAATACAAAAATTTAAGCCTTGTCTTCGAAAATCTGTTAATTACATCATTTAGTCTCCAAAATATAGGCTTATTTATTGTTAATAGGGAAATAACTAACATAATTTCAAATAAGCCACAAATATTTTTAATTATTGCCAAATGGTCAACAACCCAAAATCTTTTTTTTGTATATGATAATAATGAAATACATACTAATATCTTTAATGAATATACTAACACCTTCACTGGTGAAAACGTATTACCAGAAAGAAAAATTTCCCCCAAAATCATCAAACAAAATGGGACAAAAAATATAACCATGTCTTTCAAAAAACTAACCTGAATTTTCAAATTTTTGAACATTAAAAACAATCCAAAAAAATATAACAAGTTAAGATTTCCGTTTCCAAGTATATCTGCAAAAACAACAGATAACACAAAAAGATATATGACTAGCTTTTCTTTTTGAATTATAAATTTTCCACTATTCTTTATGGTCATTTTCTAATTTCCTATCTATTTATTTCATCAATAACTTTTTTCAATATTTCTAAATAAGAATTTCCATCGACTGTATCAGGTTCTAGATAAGCTCCTTCTCCCCACTCGTTCCATGCCATTAAAAAAACAAACTCTTTGTTTTGCTTCTTTGAAATAGTCATCAGCTTTTTCATATATTCTCCAAATTTTTCAGGAGATTCATTTAATATTATACGTGCTTTATTTCCCCTTCTCGGAGAATCATCATATCTGACAAAGCCACATAAATAGGTATCTCTTGGTGCCTTCTTTGCATCAGTAAGAATATTTTTCCAGCACTTATCATAGTCATAAAAACCTATTCTTTTTCTCTTCTTTGCAAAAAATTCTTTAATCTTATACTCCATAAAAATTGACCAACTTGTTGGTGCAAATGGAGCATATTTCATTTTCCCTTCCAATCTTTCTGGCCAAACACTATCTTTGCTCAAAAAATATATTCCATCAAATCCATCTTTTTTTGCCAATTCATTCCAATATATTGTCATTTTTTTTAATGTTTCAATATCATTTCTTGGCTGAAATATAGAAAAAACCGGTCTGTTGTCTTTTTTTATATATCTTTCATCCTTAAAAAATGGTAATAAATAATTATAATGTTTTTTCCAATCATCCTCTGTACCATATACTAATTCTGCTAATATTCCAGAATCAACATTTTCTAAATCTTCTGTTGATTTATCATAGTTCGGAGCCCAGTCTAATCCCCGACTCAATTTACTCCATGTACGCTTCCAAGTTAAATTATCCCAAATAAACATAAAATTTATGTCTATATCTTTATTTTGTAATAATAATTCTGCCGGTTTTTGTAATAATTGTTGATTTGATGAAAACCAATAATGATAAATACCAAATCCATAAATACCATATTCTCTTGCTAATGATGCTTGCCATCTAATTGAATCCGCACAATCCAAACTATAATAATTCTCATTTAATGGAACACGTGGTTGATTATGTCCCTCATATGCTGGTTCCGTTGCCTTAACTGCAATCCAATCTGTGAACCCCTTCCCCCACCATTTATCATTTTCTGGAATTGTATGATATTGTGGTAAATAATTAGCTATTACTTTTACTTTGTTCACACTCATTGTTTAACCTTTCTTCCAAAACATTTACTATTCTTTCGCATGCATGCCCATCACCATATGGATTATTTGCCTTTGCCATGGCATCATAAACTTCTTTATTTTCAAGAAGTTCTTTAAAATTATTATATATATTTTCCTCTTCTGTACCAACTAATTTTAGTGTTCCTGCTGAAATTCCTTCTGGTCTTTCTGTGGTATCTCTCATAACCAGAACAGGCTTTCCTAATGACGGAGCTTCCTCTTGAATTCCACCGGAATCAGTCAAAATCATATAGCTTTGAGCCATAATATTGTGACAATCAAAGACCTCAACCGGATCAATAATATGAATTCTATCAAGATCTCCTAACTCCTCTTTAGCTGCCTGCCTTACAACAGGATTCATATGAATTGGGTAAAGTGCCTTTACATCTGCATGTTCATCCATTACACGACGAATGGCTCTAAACATGTTATGCATTGGCTGCCCTAGATTTTCTCTTCTATGGGCAGTAATAAAAATCAAGCGACTTCCTTTTGCCCATTCCAATTCTGGATGAGAATAGTCTTCTCTTACAGTCGTTTTAAGTGCATCAATAACCGTGTTTCCAGTAACCCAAATTCTTGATGCATCTCTTCCCTCTTTAATTAAATTTTCTTTTGATTTCTCAGTTGGTGCAAAATTATACTGTGAAATTATACTTACTGCTTGCCGGTTAAATTCTTCAGGATAAGGTGAATAAATGTTATATGTACGTAATCCAGCTTCCACATGCCCAACTGGAATCTGAAAATAGTAACAGGCTAATGCGGTTACAAAGGTAGTTGATGTATCTCCATGTACCAACACAACATCTGGTTGTTCTTTTTCCAATACACTTTTGATTTTATTAAGAATATTTGTTGTAATATCAAAAAGTGTTTGCTTATCTTTCATAATAGACAAATCATAATCAGGTATAACTTCAAATGTTTCAAGCACCTGATCAAGCATCTGTCTATGCTGACCTGTCACACAAACCACGGTCTCAAAGTTCTCTCGTCTCTTTAGTTCATTTACTAAAGGGCACATTTTAATAGCCTCAGGTCTTGTTCCAAAAACCAACATTATTTTTTTCATATAGCAGTTCTCCCCTCGTCCAAGATAGTTTTATAGGCATCTAATGTCTTTTGTCCCGCAATTTTCCATGTATAGTTTTCAAATATTCTATTTTTCAATTTATCATTCTGTGGTTTTGCATAAGCTCTATCTATTGCACTTCGAATGCCATTTATATCATCTGGTAAACAGTACTCTGCCATGTTTATAAAATACTCAGTTGTTGATCCTTTTGAACTTATTGCTAAATTGCATCCCATTGCTGCTGCCTCAAGACTTACTAATCCCGGTGTATCTAACCAACTTGGCAATGTGCTTACTTTGCATACTTTATATAACTGATAAAGTTTTGAATTTTCTATTTTAGGTATATAATAGAAATTAGGATTTCTATCCATTATCTCTTTAATTTCATTAAAATAACTTTTCTGATTATCTGAAACTGCTCCTACTAATATCAATTTATAATTCGATTTATCAAGTGCTTTTACTAACGATAATTGATTTTTTCTAGGTTCGATTCTTCCAACACAAATAATAGCATTTCGATATTTTTCAAATTCTTTTGGAATCTCTACTTCATCTTGTTTTCTTGCAATGTCAGCATCTATTGCATTCGGAATAACTTTATATCTGTCTTTTTCAACACCAAAAGATTTGCAAAATTCATCCATTTCCATTTCAGAATTTGGCAGAAAATAGTCCACATTATCTACAACATATTTTTGCATTTTCGTGTATCCGATTTTCCAAAGATTTCGTGTAGCTTCATTTCTGGAATTTTTATCCTTCAAATATCTTGCAATAGCTTTTATCTTTTCTTCCGTATCAATTTTCACATGAGAATTAATAAACTTTCGAATACCAACTTGTCCTAATCTTTCAAACTCATCCATTGGCCAATATATTGTAGATAATACTATTGGTTTTCCTTGTTTTTTTGCATTTTTTACATGAAGATATGTTTCTTGTATTCTTGTAACATTAGATAAATGCACTAAGTCATAGTTTGAAAGATCCGGTTCAAAATCAAGACTGAAATCCACTTCAACACCTAGCTTTTCTAATTCCATCTTTGTTTTTTCTAATTGAACTGTATCTCCACCTCGTAACTCAAAAAAATTCTTTCTACTCTGCATCAATACTTTCATTAATTCTTCTCCCAAACTTTCGTATATTTATCACAAATATACTGCCAACTATATTCATCCTTAATTCTTTGTTTTGCCTTTTGACCCATTTCTTCCAGTTCTTCTTCGTCCATACTATCAGACTGATCGATCAGCTTCGCCAGATTTCCATCCTCTAGAGTCCAATACAAAGCTCCATCCTCTGCCACTTCCCGATTGAACCCAACATCATACAGCAAATTCAGCTTTGTGCTTCCAAGTGCTTCCAGCAAGCTCGGATTTGTTCCTCCAACCGAATGTCCATGGAAATACCCATATGCTCTCTCTCTGATTTTCTTAAGCAGCTCCTGGTCATACACTGTTCCAACAAACTTAATGCGTTTATCCTGAGAGAAATGAAGTTTCTCGTCCAGAGCATTCAAGAACTTCTCATCCTTTGTCGTAATGATTGCAAAATCTTTTGTAGAATGACTCTTCATAAATTCCCGGATCATTGTTACAAAGTTATTTTCCGGAACAAATCTTCCCACACTAATGTAGAATTCTCCATCACGCAGTCCATGTTCATTGAGCCAGCTGATATATTTAGGATCATCATTCTTCATAGTAGATGGTGTCGTTTCAGAACCATACGCAATAAAAGTAGTCTTTGGCTTATAACCTGCATACTCTTCCTGAATATACTTTTCAATATTCTTACTGTCACAAATACTCAGATCCGCATATTTTACCATCATACGTTCTGATTCTTTCCAGTACTTTCTGACAGGTGCACTCCATTTTGCACGCATCCATTCATGTCCATCCGGATTCAGGTACACTTTTCCACCAAGTGCATGTATCTTTTTTACGAAGTGATTCATAAACGGACCTATACGGCATGCCATAATATAGACAATCGGATTTTTCAGCTGTTCTCTCTTTATCAGTTTGCAAGCCTCACTAAGTGCTTTTACATCATAATAAATAGCCTGTGCTGCACCAATCTGTGGAACCTGAAGTAAAAATCCTCTTGCATTACAATAAATAAATTCTGTTTCATTTACTGCTTTTGCTCCGGGAAGTTTGCCAATATCCATGCATCCACTTCCATTTGCTTTACAGTACACATAATAATGCAGATTTTCTTCATCCTTATGATACTCTAACAATTTATTTATAAAAGATTCATATCCGCCATATTGTCCGATACTCTTCGCACCAACCAATATAACATTGACTTCTTTTTCACTCATTACATACTTCCTTTTCCAGTCAACACAACCTGCACTGTCTTAGCAAGAATCCTAAAATCCCTTCCGATACTCCAATTCTTAATATACTCTGTATCCAGCTTCACGACATCCTCAAAATCCGTGATGTCGCTCCTTCCAGATACCTGCCACATTCCTGTAATTCCAGGCTTTGAGGATAATCTTGCCTTATGATGCAGCTTGTATTTCTCATATTCATCCACTGTAGGCGGTCTTGTCCCAACAAGAGACATGTCACCGAGCAGCACATTGAAAAACTGTGGGAACTCATCCAGACTGAGCTTCCGGATCAGATTTCCAATTCCCGGCACATATTTCCCATTCGCATCAAAATGACTTCCGATAATTCTTGGATCGTCCTCCATTTTAAACATCAGACCATCAGAGACACGGTTCTGCTCCATCAGTGCCTTCTTCCGTTCTTCCGCATCCAGATACATCGTACGGAACTTATACATCTTGAACATCTTACCATTCTTTCCGACACGCTCCTGTGCGAAAAAGATTGGTCCCGGTGACTTGATATAGATCATTGGTCCAAGGACTATTGTAAGCACCAGTGTAATAACAGACCCTACAATACCACCGACAATGTCCATCAGACGCTTCGTCAGATACTGTCTGTTACTTACAAACTGCATTCCGGAAGTCAGAACCAAATATCCGCAGACATTCTCAGCGATCTGCTGATGATCAGAGTCTGCAAAATCCTGCATCACAGAATAATGTGTAACAATTCCCATCTCAGAAAAGGCTTCCATATACTCTTTCTTAAAATGCTGCTCCTGTGGCAGGACGATTAGTGCTTCATCCACCCAGTTCCTGCATGTCCACTCGCTCATCCCAGATTCCGGTATAATAGGAATTCCTTCATAAGTGTCATCCCACTCTCTTCCGATCAGTACAATACCTGAAAGAAAATATGTCATAAAATTATGATTACGGATATTCTCAAGTGCCTGTTCCAGATATTCCGGTGTAGTCACCAGAAGCAGGGCATTCTTGCCATCTTCTGCCTGATGTCTGATCATGCGTCTCTTCCACAGGATCCGTACCAGATATCCTCCGACCAGTTCATAGATTCCAAGCATGAACAAAACTGTCCTCGAGAAATCATCTCCTGACTTCACAGTAAAAAGATAGAATGCAAGCAATAATTCCAGCAGGCATACTTCCTTCACTGTCGACACCATCTCTATATAATAACCGCGTTTTAAAATGTCCCGGTATCCATCTACAAAAAACAGATACAAGCATTCGAATACGACAAGTAACAATACGACATTCTGATAAACAGAATCTCTATATAATCTGCTAAGCTCTCTATGCCTTCCATAATATGCTGCTGCAAGACACAGCTGCATACACAACAGATCAAGGAAAGCAAAGTCAAGATGCTTCAACCATCCCTTATTTCTCTTTCGATACATAGCAATCCCCTTTATAACCTTTTATCGATAATTAACCTTATTTATCCTAGCACAATTATAGGTGAAAAACAACGTATCCAATCTTTTCTTCAGAATATCTTAAAAATCTGTATCTTCTTACATTCTTTTTTGTGCATTTTGATTATCTCCGGAAAGGTTTTCTGATCTGGCTGAATTCATGATTACGTATCAATTTTTCTGAATCATCCAGACAATAAGTATAGCTGAATTCCGCCATTCCTGGGAAATCCGCGTGTTCTGTTATCTTCTGTTTCTCTCCCAATACTGTCCATGCAATATCCAGATTGTGTTCCTCCAGAAAGGCAAGCAGATACTTTTTCTTAATACACATCGCATCATGATCTCCCATATGAATAACTTTTTCTCCTCCGGCACTATAACCATATTTTCCATCCCATTCCAGATTCATCTCCTCCATCAGATATACAGAAGGTAACATGTAACTAATATCTTCATTGGTGCAAAACTGTGAATCTTTTTCCGCGATATAATCATTTACGGTTGTGATCAGATAACACGGTGCCGGTTTCTCCTGACGGAAGCCCTGCTCCTCTTCTTCGCCAAGATAATTCACCATATCCGGACTCCATGGATATTCTCCCAGACAGTTTCTATACATCTCACCTGTTCCTTCCGGCATCCAGCGTCCGTCAAAATTTTTCTTCTGAAACCACTTCAGCAGCTCCTGCTTTTTTCCTTTTTCATAGAAATACGATCGTATCTGTATCCAGACTCTGCGATAATCTTCCTTCTTTGGTTCTGATGATTCCTGATACGACTGCAGAACATAATATTCTTCCCCTTTATAGTTTGTCGTAAAAAGCTTCGCTATGTATTTCTCCTGATCCTTCTTCCGGAACCACTTCATATCCGCCCAGTCCTCGAATCTATAATACGGATACTGAAATTTTGCCCCTTTAAAATCATTTTCAAGAAGACGGATTGTCAGATCAATCTCACGAAATGAATTTCCCTGCTCCGGACTTATGAACTCAATTTCATTTGACGGATATTTCGGTGCATATAGGAAATTGTCATAAATATTTCCCATCTCCCTGTATAGATAAATTTTCTGATATTTCTTGCCTATTCTTTCTACCTGTGTATCTCTATTTCGGAGAGAACCATAAGTATAATCAATCCATCTGTCATAATCCCTGCATCGCCCATCATATCCACTTCTGATAATATCCTCAAACACCATCTTACCAACATCTTTCCTGGAAAGACCATAATCAGATACTTCGGTTGGTATCGTATAAACAGCAAAATCACTGCTCTGGCAATTCCAGTACAGGCTGCTATACGCATCCTTCATTTCTTCTGTCCATGCTTTATCTGGAATATGCTTTCTGCTTTTATAAGGTGGTCTGACGCTCTCTACCTCCTCCTTGGAGCACCACTCTCTATAATATGCATACTCGAAAATATTTCTCAGGTAATCACGAATGAGTACATTCTGTGGCCATTTTCCTTCATCTACAATATTTGTTGTAATATAAGATATCATCTTTTCTGCGTACTCTTTCTCAGCTCGCAGGATAATTGCTGAATAGATTGCCTGCCAGAGTCTTTCCTGAATATAATCATCCTCCACATCTACAAATAGCTCTGCGATCTCCGTCATATCATCCGAATACAGACGGAATAAATTCGTAAGTCCTTTGCTTGCCATGTCTCTTAGCTTGGTATCATTGCTTCCTGTTCCCCAACAGAGAACTATTTCCCAAAGGGAAATGTTGTCTGATGGAAAAGTTTTATCATCCAGTCTCACAGCTCTTTCGCACAAATCAGATAATGTTTTCATATCATCATACTGTTTCAACAGGTAGAAACTCAGATAGAAATCTCTGTCATAGTTGTTCATGGCACATAATTTTTCATGAATATAGAAAGCATTCACCTTAATGTTTTTCTTCGTTGAGACGGACAACAATCCTGCCATCGTTTTCTTTACATCTGTAATTTTTTCTGAGTCGAGTAATCTGTCGATCACTGCAATCGTATCCGCTCCAATTATACTCTCATTTCTCCAATAAAGACCGCTCATAAAGGTCTCTACTACCTTTTCTTGATTCCTTTCATCTATACAGTCAATAAATTCTTTCCCTGTATTGCGGAAGAATACGATCTGAAGCATTTCCAATGTACCGGTGGTGATTTTATCGTCCAATACATCCTGAACGATACGCTCCGTATTCTCTGTCCCATGCTTTCTCACATAACTTTCTGCGTACTGATATTCAAAGAATTTCTGATAAGAGAATGCTATCTTCGTGCCATCATCGTTTGCTTCACGGATCAGATTTTCTGATATCAGTGCTTTCATGATTCCAGATGTCTTATCTTTTACTCCGAACGGCTCCAATATCTCCGCTACACATTCCCTCAATTTTCCCCAGGAAATCGTGTAACTGTCATGTTCTACCATATATTCTGTCACATACTCCAGTATTGTCTGTACCACCTGATCTCTCACGGAAAAGCAGTCACTGTATTGTCTTGATATCTTTTTATTTTTCAGCATGAAAAATTCTTCCATAAGATTTCCGATATCACTGACTACAACCGACTTATCTTCTTTTTCCTGTGCTATCTCACAGATCATTTTTAAGAAAAGCGGATTCATGAATTCAGGAACACACACTGTCTCATAATTAATTGTCACGCCATAATATTCACAGAATCCCGCCAGTGCCCTCTCTTCCCTTTCGGAAAATCCGCTATGCACCAGTTTCTCCATTTTCTCTAATTTTTCTTCCTCAAGATACTCTCTGAGATAGAGCCCACGACAGCTTATAATAAGCTTCAGATTTCTGTATTTTCCCATTTTTGCCTGAAGCAACGGAAGGTTTCTGTTCCAGTAATCGGTATCTTCTGTCTCATTGACCGCATCAATACAGATTGGGATGTATACATCACTTTCCTCACCATATGTATCCAGCCATGCAAAGTACTGTTCAATCTTTCCACCCGGATGTTCCCAGTTCATGATCACATCATCCGCTGCCGTATTCCTGCCGAACATATCTCCAAGCAGCAGACCAGCCGGAAGCATCCGTTTGCAATATCCATTGACAATATCACAGAGCAGATGCGTCTTTCCTATACCTCCCTGCCCAACGATCAATATCATCTTACTTTCTTTTATGCTAAGTCTTCTGACATCCTCCTGCTTCATAATCCGGAGAAGTACATCAAGTGCCTCCTTTAATTCATCCAGATACCGGGTTGGAAAAGTGCACATATAGGATGCCTGAAATCCCCTCCAGCTCTTGTTATCAAAAGTGCCTGGCCCATTTTTCTCTTCAAATCTTTCTTTTTCCGTCTCAAATGTTTTCTTTAGGTATTTTCCCTGATTATTTATATTGTCATATACTATCTGAAAAGCTTCACCACTTATGTTGTCTGCATTTAATTGTTTCATCTCGTCTTGCAGATTTTTAATAACTTTCTTTATTTCAGTGGTACTCTCCTTCAGAACACAAGGCTCTCCTTCACTGCCATGTGTCAGGAATTCATTCAGATGTCTGATGCACTCCCTGCTTCTGTTCTCAATTTCTTCTTTGATTCGTACTACTTCGTCTTTACGCAATATTGACTGCAGTCTGTCATACAATTTTGTCTTCACATTCAGTTCATCACTGTATCTTGGACCTGCCATTGCAATTACCTGTCTGTTTTTCTCAATCTGCTCTTTTATATCAAATGCATTCTCCGATAAATGCATTGGTATTGTTCTGTTTCTAAATGGCACATCATGGCATTTCAGTACATTTCTGATATATTTTACCGGGAGTGCTTCCAGTCTCTCACTGTTCTCCTGTCGTATAACGATTCCTATCACACAGCCAAAAATCGTTACCGGAGAACCTGATAACCCCTGGTAATCCTGCAATTCATCTTCTTTATTCACTGAGATGATAAATTTATCTTCCGTTCCATTTGCGATACATCCCTGTAATTCTATCTTTCCTGACGCTTCCTTTGGGTATCCTGATATTTTGCAGAAATCACCTGTGAAGTCATTCTCAGCCTCTGTCAGAACAGTGATTGGCTTTTCACTGAGTTTTTCTTCCAGCCGGATGAACACACAGTCTATCCCTCTCTTCTCAGCCTCCCTGAGATTCATTGTCTTTCCTCTTACCGGATCATCTTCCGTAATTAAAAACCAGATTTCCCGTTCGTGTATTGTACCATCATCTACAATATCCTCTGCGGTAAGCACATTATGTTTTGCCGTCACTACGATGTTTTCAGCCACAAGGAACCCTGTTCCTGTCACCTTCTGATCTTTTAGAATTTTTCCGGTGGTGATTTCTCTCATATATAATTCCTCCACACGCCATTTTCGACGTCTCCCATGACAATCTCGTAGTTATATTTGCTTTTCCATTCTTCCCGGTCAAGAAATTCAGCTTTTTTAATCGGATAATTGAATATAAATCTCTTTTTCTGCTGATTCCTGCACGCAATAGCCGCCAGCACTTCCAGATCCGGGTGCGAATATCGTTTGGAATTTGTAAGACAATAATATTCTTCTGCCGGATATCTGTCTATAAATTCACGTGTAATGTTGTATCTGCTTCCATGATGCGGAAGCTTGATCGCAGTAAACTGATGCTGATATCCCACAATTTTCTCGATATTCTGTAACAGTTTACCGTCTACAGCTGCATCACCAAGAAACAGATACTGTTTCTTCCCATGTTCCAGAATAAAAGAAATAGAACTTTTGTTGGTAGGTGACTCATCCGTCTCCGTCAGAGTTCCCATATACTTTTCCAGTTCTTCTATCTGGCTGACTTTCGTCTTCTCATTTGAATAGAATTTTTTAATCCGTTCCATCTGATATTCAAATGCTTCCATCAGCTTTATCTTATCAGATACACGAAAACTGTAATTTCTTGCTACCATATCCTGTTTCCAGTTGCTCTCTACCTCATTAAGGTTCTCTTTCGATGGTCCTACGACGGAAATTGATGTTGTTTTATCAATCTTGATCTTGTCCGGCAAATTATCTGCCGAAACTGCCCGTCCGTTCACAATTGCATTCAATGGTATCCTGTTCTGCTCAATCAGAACCCCCAATGCCATACCTTCGTGAATACCCACTTCCTGTTCTGACTCTGTTATTGTCCCCTGCGAAATAATTCGATTCAAAACTGTTTCGTCTTCCATCCTTCTTTTTTCATCCACTATTGTTCTCTTCCGATAGAATTTTTCATCTACAATCTGTAGAAAACCGTTATACCAGATCTGATCAATCAGCTTTCTATCTTCATTTTTCAACACTTCAACCAGACCAGCTATATGATCATTATCCATATGTGTGCATATCATAAGGTTTATTTTTTCACCCTTTTTCCAGATCTGTTCCAGCTCTTTCCCGATTCTTTTCGAATATGTTCCAGCTACTCCGCCATCGATCAATATATTATATTTGTCATGTTCTCCTAATGATAAAAGTATGCAGTCTCCATATCCTGCCGGGAGTAATTTTACTGTCAGCATATTCTCACTCTTTCCTTACATTTTTAGTTCTTTTGATTATACCATAAAACGACCAAATGATACTTCAAATTTCAGTCTTATTATTTCTCTGGATGAATAAATTGCATGGCACCAGCTGATATGTTAAAATTAGGTATTCATAAATAGAAATGGACAGGTGAACTTATGAAACATTTATCAGATCATAAAAATTATAAATTAATAATCGGCAGTCTGTGCCTCCTTATATGTGCACTGCTGTTCAATCACTGGACTCCTTATGCTTCCGATGATTATAGCTATATGTTCAATTTTTCTGATGGGAGCCGGATCACTTCTCTTGGGCAGATTTTTCAATCCCTGGCAGAGCACTATATGCACTATGGCAATGGCCGCATTGTTTCCCACTTTTTTGTCATGCTGTTTCTGATCGGTTCGAAATCGGTCTTTAACATCGTAAATGCTGTTTTCTTTGTATTATTTGTTATCAGCATATACAAGGTCACTTCACGGAATAAGAAATTCAGTCTTTTATTATTTTTCGCTATCCCGACACTGCTCTGGCTTTATATGCCTGCATATGGACAGATTTTTCTGTGGCTGGATGGTTCTATTAATTATATGTGGAGTTATCTTTTTGCGTTGACTTATCTTTTTGTTTATATTGGATTAATTCGTAACAGGATTCTGTTAGATAAGAAATGGAAGATGTTTCTTTTCTGTATCTTCACATTTCTCTTTGGAAATTATTCAGAGAATGTTTCTTTTTCTGTTATTTTTATAGGATTTATTCTTCTATGCATTGTAATGTATCAACGAAAAAACTGGAAATCCTATTTTACCTATGTTCTTCCTGTCGTATGCGGAGCCATTGGGTATCTCTTATTATTACTCAGTCCATCCGGAAGTGCCAAATTCTCCGAGAATCTGTCGCTTCCTCTGATTTTTAAGAATGCTGTGGAAATATTTACCGAATATTATAATACCTGCAGAATTCCTCTGATTTTTTTCTTCGTGCTGCTTGGTATCGCCTTGTATTACAAACTCGATAAGAAGGAAATCCTCATTGCCCTTGCATTCTTCTTTATCAGTGTAATTGCTTCCGGAATGCTTGTGATTGCAAGCTATCTCCCGGAACGAAGCCTTGCAAATGGGATTGTGTTCCTTATAATCGGCATTGTCCAGTTATTACAGTTGCTGCGCAGCAATACCCGCTTGGAATGCGTCTCCCTTTGTGTCTGCATCTACCTGATTGTTGGAAGTCTGATGAGTTATTGGGAAGGTTCTTATGATATCTACCGTGTTCATAAAGAACAGGCTGTGCGTGATACAACGATTGAATCTGCTGTTTCCGCAGGTGATACGGTTATTGGTGTGCCAATCATTACCTCCACGACGAAGTACTGCTGCAAATATGGACTTCTTGATATGAATGGGGAAGCTTCCGATGATCCATTCCCAAATGCTTATATAGCAAAATATTATGGATTGGATAAGATATATGTTATTTATCCGGAATAATAACGGACAATAAAATTCAACAAGGAGAACATCATCGACATTTTCCAATGATCTTCTCCTTGTTAAATTATTAGCCTTTATCACTTATTTTATGATCCCTTTCAATGTAGAGCACACGGAATCTGTCTCCCTTCCGGTACCCAAACACGCGTTGTTTTCCACTGTATCGGAATTTCATTATGGTCTGTGGGTATCCTGTGAACCAGTCGCTCTTGCCTGAACCATGATATTTCTTATATTCCAGTCCATCGTCCAGATCAATTGATTCCCATGATTCATGCCGTACAAATTTATCCAATGTCTTTTTTAACAGTTCATATTCATGCTGTTCCAAAAAATCTTGTCCGGATTTTGATTCCAATAAACTGCAGTCTATCCTTGTTCCTTCATAAAGTATTTTCAGTTCCTCGCATCTTCCTATACTAAGATCCTTTGAATGGTTCTGTGCAAGATATCCCGGTGAATATATAGACAGAACTTTATAATCTCTGTCTCCCTTCTGTATACACAATACCTGATCTCTGTATTGATCTGAATCAAAAGACAAAAGTGAGCTCTTATGTGCTACTGCTTCTGCTAATGCAGTTGCCGTGACATTCTCATTCTGCCACATGTATTCCTCATCCATATCGTGCTGTACATTCTCATCCCAATATGGCTTTGTATAAATTTCTTCTGTTAATTGTATCTGGAAACGCAACAGTTCATCTGAATTTGGCTGATATTTAAGATCACATATTTGCTTGTCGCCTGTGATGTAACATTTATGGAAATCGACTATTTTATAAATCCTGTTTTCTGTCTTTTTATGAATGATATCAAAACATCTGATATTATTTTTCAAGGATTTTAGAAACGTCTCAACATTCTCAAACTGTCCATGCAGTGATTTCTCATTTAGTATAAAATCCATTTACCACCCCAGAATTACATCTAAATCTTTCTTCGTTTGATCAAAAAATCCATCTCTCTGATCCTGTGCCTTTCCATCCTCATCAATCGGAATCAATACAGGTACAGATGTTCCATTTTCTTTCCGCTCAAAAAAGTAAATCGTGACTTTATCCGTTTCTATTACATCTGTATGAATATATTTTCTCACTGCATTATATATATGGTCACTGTGTGTCTCAACAATAATCTGAACACCTTTTTCTGCCAGAAATGATAAAAATAGCATAAAGTCTGACTGACCAGACGGATGCAGATGGATCTCCGGATTCTCAATGATCAGAACATCTCCACTCTCACAAGACAATGCACCAATAATAACTTCTGCCATATAACTGACACCTGTCCCTACATTCTTTGGTCTGATTTCATTGCCAAGCTCTCTGGTTCCAAAGGATACCCGGATCAGATTCGTCCGATCAATTTCTTCTGCCTTCAATGTATAGCCAAGGATCCTCTCCAACCAATAATCCACCTGTCCACCAAAAGTAAGCTTGGATCTCTGATCAAATACCAGTGGATTATTCTCCCATTTGTCAGAATCATGCATTGCAAGATACTGATATGCGTACTCACATCTAACACCTATTCTGTCTGGATTATCCAATGCTATCTCGTACGTGTCCCGTACCCCTATACGATCTGCCGACAAATATCTGACTGATATTTCATCAGAAAGCTTTCCCTCACTTATCACTTCATTTTTGTCATCAGTCATACATCGGACAAATTTATGATTTACTGTAATCTCAATCTCTTTGCTGCCGACATATTTATTTTTTAATTCACTAATTCGTCCTATATTGATATATTGACCGCGGAAAGGATTTTTTCCTTCCTGGATCATCGCAAGCAGTGCCTGTATTACGGTCGACTTTCCCAATGAGTTTTTTCCTGCAAGTAATGTCAGGTTTTCAAAAGAAAATTCTACCTCATCAAAACATTTCAGTCCCTTAATAGTCAGCTCATTTATCATTTATGAATCTCTCCTCAAATAGTTAATCCATCGATTAATATTGGCATAAGTTAGTGATGTGTCACGCAGACTGCTATACAGATAGGATCTCTCGTCGAATAACTCTCTCAGGTTTCCACGTATATCATTCATACAAACTGCGATTGCCATAAATATCGACTTAAACTTTTCATTAAATCCGCCTCCGGCGAACCGCTCTATTTTCCATCGATCGATTTCTTCGCATTTATTGCAGGTATATATGATACATTCTACAAAGTCATCAATATATCTGTCCTGCAAATTATCCATTTCATAGGTTGCATGCTCCAGCAGATACTGTTCATTGCTAGTGTACTTGAACTCATCTACACCTGCTTTGTTCGTATATACCATCCAAACGACGAGCATGTAGAAAATATTGATTTCACTTAGTCTTCCAGCCAGTCCATGGCTCTCCGCTTTTAGCACTTCTCTGATTCTTTCAACTAATTCTATCCTTGATTCCTTATAGACAATCTTGCGAATCTTATATTCTCTGGTCTCTGTCCAGTTTTCAATGAATTTTCCAGCCATCATATGCATATATTTCGGTGACCGGTATTCGATAATCTGCAAGGGAACTATGGTGCGCATGATCATACCGGTCAATCTGGGATTCTCATTGTCAATCTCATAGAAGCTCATGCGACGATTTACATCACTCGGATCAATCTCGATTCCAATATTGTTTTCCAGATACTGCAACAGACTGTATATCACATCCTTTGATTCCAAAAGAAGATAATCTCCATTCTGCTGTTCTGATACATAAACCGGTGGCATCGGTATTCCAAGCTCAATTGCCTCAACTGCGTTCTTTACTATATTTCTGGTCATATTTCTGGTTCGTCTGGTCGGTGCAAATAAAAGCCTGCCATCCTCATTCATCCACAGAATATCCTGAAGTGTATATCTTTTTTCATAAATGTCAATTACGTCTCGCTCATTATAAAACATTTTTCCCTCTTTCACCAAAAACATCAGCTATAATCTGCCCAGCATCCAATAAAATTCTCTAGAACTTCACCACAATATAATCATCATATTCTCTGATATATCCCTCTACCGGATATTCGTTCAATTCCTCTTCCTGCTGCAAAGCTTTCTCATAAAGCTCTGTCCCTCCCCAGATCAACCGGTATCCACGCTCTTCAAACAGACGGATCATTTCCCTGTTATATCCCTCATAGATATAGAATCCCGGGATTGCCCAATCTATAAGTGACCAGGAAAGTGTCTGCACATAAACATATCTCTCCCCGGTTTCTTCCTCCATCCAGTCATTGAGATCTTTAATCACAGCGTATCCCGGTATGTCGGATCCCATGGAACATTTCTCAAGAATTGCAGGATTCAATTCATAACTGCCAATAAACACAACCGGTTTTTCTGTAGTATTATATCCACCTTTTAAAAGATCATATGCTACCTGGTCAACCACTGCAATCTCACTCTGATTCTTCTCATACTCGAAAGCAAACCAATGGTTCAGATCAAAAGCTGAATTGTACACTACTGCGATCACCAGAATCATTCCGACAACATTCACAAGCCGATATCTGGACTTCAATATCAGGTACGTCAGACAGAACAATACCATCGCAACCAGTAATCCGATCATCAGATTCGAACGATAAGGAAGTGCATCCCCCTGTGGAAGCGATAGTATGAAAATAGATCCGTAACAAAGGATACCAAGAAACAGGATATACACATTCCTTTTTTTCACTGCAGCTGCAAGAATGATAATCACGAATAAAATACTTGCTGCCACAAATAATCCAATTGGATAATACGCCAACCCGACAAATACATAATCCCTTAGAATCTGTCTGATAATGGTAAGGATTCTGCCCGGATATTTCAAGATTCGCAGCATACTTCCTGCACTACGATAACTATATGGTTCAATTCCAAATACTGCCATACAGGCTCTGGTAATCAGAGATCGCTCTAAAATCGCATATACAAGAATTCTGCCAATAAGAAAAAGGCTCATAAAAAATTGTTTAAATTTTCGAATCTGCATACGATTTGCGCCAAAGCAGTCCACAATCATAATTAATAACATCCCGGTAAGGAATACATTTGCCGCTGCCTCATAAAATCCAATTGCTACCGATACAATAAGACTCATTCCAAATTTATGCAGAATGCGTTGTTTTTGTTCCAGATTATGTGTATACAAATAGTAAAAATCAAAAACAGCTACCGCCACAATTGCATAAATGATCGGCACTCCATTCTGCAAATAGTAAATGAACACCTCTGCAATCAGAGAATAATCTAAAAGCATAGCTGAAAATACCGCATAGCAGGCAATCGGCAGTTTATCTCCGAGAACATACCTTAACACTGCTGACCACACAATTGCTGCAAACATGAAAATCAGTACTGCTATAAATTCCAATATAAATGGTTCAAATTCCGTTACATGAAATATTTTGTTGATCACATAAAATGGCCACCGTCCGATCGATACGCCCAGTCCATCGTCAAAATATAGCCCGATGCACACATCATCAATCCCAAGTGAAGAATGCGTGATCTCATACCCATATCCCGCAATTGCAGCAATTATAAGTGAAGCCATATAAATTTTATTTTTGAGAAAATATTCTATCTGTCTTTTTAATTCGTAAAACACCTAGATCTCCTTTTTAAGCCACTGGTAATACTTTCTGATTCCCTGTTCAACCGGTACTAACGGTACTGCATGAATGCTCATGATCCTCTCATTATTTAAAATAATCTTCTTAGCATCTACACTTCTTGCCGGAAGATATTCTACCTGTGGGGCAAGCTGCATCGCCTCGAGCATCCGGATCACATCTCTCTGTGAAGTTCCTGTATTAGAGCTAATGTTGAACGTATCATAATCTTCCTGATAATAAAACAGTGAGATCAACATCCTGCAGACATCATCAATATAAATATAGTCTCTGACATTATTTCCATCTCCCCAGATCTCGATTTTCTCACTACGGATTGTTTTCTTGATCGCTGCATCAATAAACCCAACCCCTTTATTGAAATCCTGTCCCGGTCCATATGGATTAGATATCCTTGCAATTAAAATCTTCGTATGTGCCTGATAATTAAATGTGCGGATTGTATTTTCAATACAAAGCTTAACATTCCCATAATGATTAATAGGTCTCGGAAGTGCGTCTTCTGTAATCGGCTGTATCTCCTGATTGCCATACACGGTTCCTCCGGACGACAGGAAAATCATCTTTATCTGCTGATCTGTGATCATCTTGCAGAGCTTCGTTGTCTGAATAAAATCCCGCTCATAGCCCTGCAGATATTTTTCATTTGAATTTCCCGGATTTACGGTACTGAGTGCATGCACAACATAGTCCATTCCTTTTAATGCATGCTCCAATGTATAATCATCAAAGAAATCCCCACATATATAATTAACACCTGCTATCTCATTCGCAGGTTTTGACATATCGAAGCAATACACTTCCATATTATTATCTAACAGATGCCTGGAGAGATTCGATCCGATAAATCCGGCACCACCAATGATCAGTACTTTTTTCTTCATTCTTCTATCATCTCACTTCAATATTTGACCACTTCACTACTACCACCCCATCTATGATCTTGATGGAACCATCACATGGATATTGGGGCATCTCCTGAAATTGCATGCTTGAAATAATGCTATCTCTGTTTTCCGGTTCCTGATAAGTATATCCACAATGTAATTCTATGAAGTCTTTATTCGCATAATATGCAATAAAGTCATGCATATTATTACCATATCCCTGCAAATCAACCACATCGAACTGCCATTGTTCCGGAATAGACTCATCCTTACTTCCGGCTGTTCCATAAAACAATACTGGCATTTTGCTGTTATAGCCATCCAGATCTTTAATCTGTGATATCACTTCTGTGTAATAAGAAATAGCTGTTTGTTGCTGATAATCAGCTTTAAGATAAGCTACATTATCCAACTTCATGTAGTATACTGACAATAATGCAGCTACCACACAATAGAGCATAGAAATACTTTTCCATATCTTATGATGCAAATTCTCTTTTTTTAAAAATACCATCGGATATAACAGACCGATCAGATAAGGATATATCATCAGTGTATGGATCACAGTCTTATCAGATACAGACATTACATATATAATATTGAGCGACAAAGGGATCATACAGCAAAGAACAAAGAAATAAATCCTGTTCCATAACTCTATTTCTTTTTTACATAGCTGTTTGATCACAAGTCCACCTGCTATTATATAAATAAGCAGATATAAGAAACGAATCGTTCTATGTGAAGAAATACCACACAAATCCTGAAAAATCGGTTGAAAGAAACCAAGATATGCCCTTTTCACAGAACCAATTAGTGATCTCATCGTGACGTTCGCCATATTATTGATTCCCTGATACTCAACTAAGGTAATCTGAAATATCTTAATACATACCCTGTTGCACAGAAAGTATAACAGCATTCCTCCAAGAAGAGTAAACAAATATTTGAATGCCTCCATGACATTTTGTGCAAAACTTCTGTCTTCCATATCTCTTAATAAAATCAGCACAAAAAGTGATGTTGCAACTCCAAAATAGGTTTGATAAATTCCCATGGAAAATGCAATTATCACGATCGCCGGCAAATACCCATACGGATATCTGACTGCTGTATAAACAGCCACTATCATAAGCAATACAGCAAACATATAATAGGGTGCTGTGAACATATATGCAAAAAGAGACGCCATAGCAGGAAAAGCAATAAGCAATGCCCCCAATAAAACTGCGTATGATTTCTGTCTGATCTGTAACAGTTCCACCAAAAGCACGGCACAGACTGCCGTAAGAAGAATACAAAGTCCACCGTTCCACCAGGAACTGCTGTAATTCAAAAATCCAACTTTGTTCATTACCTTTTGTATTAATCCCAGTGCCCATCTTCCAGAACCGAATGTCATTCCTACTCCGAAATAATAACAGCTGTCGTCATGATAGCTGATTTTATTTGTAAAAAAATAACCATGAGCCATAAATCCACATACAAATACTGCAAGAGCGGCACACCATTTTTCTTTTGCTTTTTCCATATACAACATGCCTATTTATCCTTTTTGTTAAATACAAATATCTTACTAAACACGTAATTCAGTATTACAACAATGATACTGACCAGTATCTTTGCCAGAAATCCCTCGACTCCGAACAAACTTTGCTTCACACCAATATAATATAAAAGTGGTAGACCTCCTATCTCAATCACACCTGTTGCAATACGTGCTCCGAAAAATTTTACAACTTCTTTCCAAACTGCTGTAAGATTCCATGATCTGCTTTCAAACACAAATAGTTTGTTCGTAATATATGCAAAGACAACCGCTGTAAACCATGCGATGGCATTACTTACTGTCATATTGACAACAGAAGTTTTCATCAGCAGACTGTACACAATCCAGTTTACCAGTGTTGTCGCAACTCCAAAAATCAGATACATGATAACTTCTTTGTATTTCAATAAAAGTTCTTTAATTTTCTTCATGTTTTTCCTTCTTATAATCTAACAATTTCTTCTCAATATAGATTGGTCTGTGTTTTCCCTGAATATACATCCTTGCCAAATACTCCCCTATAATTCCAAGAATGGTAAGCTGTATTCCTCCAAGTAAAAGAATCAATACAACAATTGTCGGATATCCTGGTACCGGATTACCAAAACACAATTTCTGGATTACAACAACAAACAGATAGATAATTGCACACAAGGAGGTAAACAAGCCAATTCCTGTCGCAATTTTAAGTGGAAATGTTGTATAAGAAATAAATCCTTCAATAGCATATTTAAAAAGCTTTCTGACTGACCACTTTGTCTCCCCTGCATTGCGTTCCTCTGCTATATAAGGAATATAACAGGTATTAAATCCAACCCAGGAAAAGATACCCTTAGAAAATCTGTGATATTCCGGCAGACTTAATATTGCATCCACAACCGGTCTGCGGAACGTACGAAAGTCAGATGCCCCTGGATAGAACTCGATTTCACTTGTCTTATTAATGATTTTGTAAAACATATTCTTGAGACCACCAACTGCTTTTCCCTCATGACGCTCTTCCTGATATGCTGCCACACAGTCATATTCTTTATTTTCAAGCAGGATTTTAACCATCTTTACAACAATTTCCGGTCTCTGCTGCAGATCTGCATCAATCACAGTGATCAGATCTCCGGATGCTTTCTGAAATCCGGCGTAGATAGCTGCTTCTTTTCCAAAATTTCGGGAAAACATCTCGATTACAATGTTTGCTTCATGAAGATTGTATACCTTCTCAAGTTCTTCCTGTGTTTTATCCTTACTTCCATCATTGACAAAGACAATCTCGTATTCATAATCTTCTGCATCAAATACTCTTTTTGCCTCTGTATAGAAAGCTCGTATGTTTCCTTCTTCATTATAACATGGTACTACTAATGACAGTTTCATCCTTTATACCTCATTTGTTTTCATATTTTATAATCTTAACATATTCTGATCCGGAATGCCAGATTATTCCCCAAACACCTGCACTAACAATGCATTTCCGTCACTTCCATTTGCAATATGGCACTGAAAACACTGTCCTGTGAGCATCTCTTTCTTATTCTCATCTGCATTCAAGGCATACACTCCATGAATCTGACTTTCGCCAGTTTCTATCCACTCAAGAAGCCTGTCGCTTTTCTCGCCCCATGTCAGTGGTCGTTTTAAAACCAAAATGATTGGCTTGGACTTTTCTTCTTCTACTTTGATTTTTTGCATCAGCTGTTCAGTGATTCCCTGATTCCGATTATCTATTTCACAGACAATATAGTCCTCATACTCCTTGCTGTAGAACGTATCTGTCCCTGCAAACAATATCTGCTGCTCTCCTGTTTCATTATTGAAAGCTTCTAATCTGCCGTTTCCGTAAAGCAGAAACTGCTGTTCTCCTTCCGTTCCCTGAACCATCACATCCTCAACACCTGCGATGACTGTTGCAGTATTCCAGTCTGAATTATATGTGTGATACAGATCTGCCTGCGATCGTTCCTGATCGACATAATATAATGCATAGTTATCTGTCTGTCCGACTTTCACGCACCCTCCGCTATTTAAAGCTACTTTGGCTCCTGAATATTCTTTTCTGACCGCAATATAATCAATTTTGGCATTGACCAATATTCCAAGCATCAGATTGCCGCTGGCATTTGGATCATCTTCTGTAATAATGTGATAGAGGTACCCACGCTCTCCTTCTGTTACAAGACAAATGTTCGCGTTATATTCTCTGATGCCATAAAGCAGGCTATCCTCTGCATACACGTTCACACGCTCTCCATCAGTCACTTCATCGATCAGATCTGCTATCTGTATCTGGTCTTCCGGCATCTGATAAATATTCTCCGGCAGCCGAAACCACTCAGAAGTCCCCATTCCCGAATATAGGAACACCAGACAGCCTGCCATTATCACACATACTGCTTTTATCCACCCACTCTCTACGCGTTCCAGGATTTTTAACAAAAACCATGCTGCAAGCAACGATACCGGAAACATCCAGAGAAAACGATAATAGGTGCTTCCCTCGCCGAGTTTTGTAATGACGCGATAAGTCAACTGGTTCAGTATTAAAAAACTAAAAAACAGGCCGCCCACTGTATAATACCGATATTCTTTTTTCTTTGCTAATAGATAAACTGTCATCACGATCAGCAGTAAACCGATCGGTGTACTGTTTCCATAATACCAGGAGATGACATTCCATATTGTTTCTGCATTAGTCATAGTTCTTGCCCTGTTTCCTGTGTTTTATCATTCTTTGCAGCAATGCCGGTGTCAGTAATACGACACACGCTGCTCCTGTCACCAGAATTGCAGTTGAAGAAATTGCAATACATGCCCATAAAGTAACAGCAAGATAAATATAGTTCCATTTATCAGATTTTCTGATCTCTTCAATACATAGATAAATAGTAAAAAGTATTAAAACATTTCCCGCATATGCTTTCCCCTCATATGCTCTGTGCAGCAGGAAAGCTGCACTTGTATAGATTGTGTTATCAAAAAGAAAATTGCATGCCATTGCAAGGCAGGTAAATACTCCTGCTTTCCAGAATGCCTCTTTTCCTTTTCCAAGAAATGTTCTGCCTAGCAGATAAACACTTCCGGCTGACAAAATCACATTTAAACTTGCCCTTGTGATTCTTGTGATCACTAATGGATGAATATGGTATATTTGGCACGCAACTGCTGTATTAATATCAAACGTAACCAATGCTCTTCTCATATAAAGAGATTTTACCTGCTCCCCGGTATATGCATTAAATCTGTATAACCGGTTGGATGTCAGTGTTGTGTTAATCAGACCAATATAATAAGTAGAATCATCATTTATCTCTCCATTAACAGACACATAATAGCACATTACAAGTAGGAATATCCCCATAAGCAGAAACCATATTTTGTGTCTGAAAAAAGCATTTCTTACCATCCCAATGTCTTCCATGATCCGCTTTCGGCACCGGATTCCTACCCATATACAACAGATAGCCACTATTAAAAGCCACAGGATAGTAAGTCTTGTCAGGGTCTGATCCATTTTTATCATCGGCAGTGCACAAATCTGAAAGATTACCTGATATGTAAGGAATCCACTGATCACCTTAAATACCATCCCATGCTTTTTTCTGCATAGCAGTTCTAACAGGGAACCAAACAAATAATATATTATTAGCTGTAACAGCAGGATTATAATTGCTTTCATTACAGTTATCATTCTATTTTATCTCCATTTATCCGTTTCTTTTCTCATTAAGCTTTTCCCTTACGAATCTAAGATAAGCTTTCCAGAACGTAATCACTGAATCGTTTTCTTTCAGCTTTGGATAACGCTTCATCAAAAAATATTTATCCGGCCATAATCTGACTCTTCCATAGCGTACGAACTGTAACCATTTCTCTTCTATCCTGCATCCGGCTGTACTTCCCATCTTCTGGTAATTTTCAGGGATTTCCTGCCATAATGGTAATGGCAGTCTATAGTTCTCAATTTCCTGAATTCCTTCATAAATCTCAATCTCTGTTAACCCAGCCAGTTCACCTTCTGTTGCTTCCAGAGTCACTTCCACAAAGTCTGTTGGCTCCATATCCGGTATATTGATAATGGTCCGCCCTCCCTCATGCATGAGTTCATCCGTATGCATCACATATCCATTTCCAAAGGAGATTTTTACTTTATTCACAACACAATCATCTGCCGGATTTTCAAACAGGTGAATTTCCTGTATCCTCGCTTTATGATCAAGTGTGATCTTAACCTGCTTCTTCTGATCATCTTTTTCCGGTATCCAGCTTCCTGTATCATAATTCCACATTCCATGCATGATATCTGAACAGTCCGCACACTTAAAATCATTCAGATATGCCGCATTTCCTGAGCTCACTTCAATATCTGCATGATAAGTAAGACTCTCTGTAGGTCGTCTCCAGTATACCATATCAAGATTTATAAACTGTATTGCCTTCAAATCCACACTCTGGGAATGATATTGTTTCGCTGCTTTATATAGTACATTCTTTCGGATAAGTGCAGTCCTGCATTGCCTTGGAACTGCAAACCGGATTCGTTCTTCCCATTTGTCCATCGGATGAATATGATCTGTCCCATCTGCTTCATTTACAAGCTCTGTCACATTTTTATCATGGTAGTAATCAGCATGTCCTTCCCACTTCCCATTATAAGCCTGTGCCTTTAGTACCAGAGGATGCCACAATTTTTCCTCTTTTAGCAGTTCGCCCAGTACCTCATCCACCATTAACGATAAAGCCAGATGATCCATATGATTGTCCCAGTCTGTTGTCACAAGAATCTTGGGATGATACTTTGCAATTACAGCCTTGATATCGCTCTTATAGTTTTCCCTGGTATATGCATGATGGACACCATACTCTGTCATGGCAAATTCCGGTGTCTGTTCTGTTCCGTAGGTTTCTGTCTTCCCATTGTAAGATGCTACCAGCTCATCCGGTGCACTGTTATACAGGTGCTTTGTCTGTGTCTGATCTCCATATCCTAAAAAGATGATGTCCTCCGGAGTCACTCCAAGCTCTCCGAGTGCTTTACCTGCCTCTTTGATCCTGATTGTTCCTTCATGTCCAAAATAGTCTCCATTTGTGACAAATACGACTTTTATTCTCATATTCTGTTGTACAGCACCATAAATCATGGCACCTGCAATTGCAAGTTCATCATCTTCATGAGGTACTATTACAAGTAAATCTGTTTCTGCCATATTCACTCTCCGTTCCCAGCACAGAATCTGTCACTTTCTACTTACCATACACACGTACGGCTGCTTCATAACTTCTTTTTGCGTAGTTACGTTTCAGGTCATTTCGATTCGGAATGATTTTTCTATACGTCTGTCTTAAGAACTTTTTGTATTTATTTTCCTGTTTAGGTAATTCTTTCTTCTGGAGTTTCATATGTGTAGCTCCCATCTCTTTCATAATCATCTGCCATCCAGTCACATGCACCGTAAAAAGCTCCGGTCTTGCCTTATATGCCATAAGTACCAGCTGCTGGTCATCATCTACACAGTCAAGCATTAACAGTGCTTCCATTGCATTTCTCACAAGATGCCAGAATTCCGGTACAAGCTCTCTGGGCAGTCCATACATGCATCCCATCACACAGTCGTCCTGAAACTGAAGGCTCTGCATACCGATCACTGAATCCGGATCATGTAAACAGGAAATGTGGATCTTTCCACCAAAGTCATAGTTCCACAGGAAATCATAGTCTTTTTCATCACAATACGTAATTCCACCATGGTCGAATCCGAAATCCATCCAGACAACATCTTCTGTCAGTAATCCTTTCTCATAAGCATCGTTCATGAAGTAGTATTTCATCATCCACAGATAGTCATATTTCGGATTATTTGAAGATGCCTCCTGCAAGTAACGAAAATTTAAAAAATCGCGGTTTTTGGATGCTTTCTCCATTCGTGAAAGCAGTTTTCCTTCCAGTTCAAAAAGATTATCCGTTGCCATGATAATCGTCTTGTCTGCAAGACCATACTCAGCACGGATTGCTTTAATTGTCTCCGCACTTTTAGAATCTGTATAAACGATCAGTCTGTTCTGTATTCTTGCCCATCGTTTGAATTCATCAAAATACTTTGACGCCGTTCTTCTTAATTCTTCGTTCTTATCCTGTCCTCTTCCGATATCAAAAAAATCGGTTACAAGTGTTATTTCACCCATTTCTGTTCCTTCCAATCCATTTTATTCTAGATCCCGACAACGATTGTGCCAAGGACTGGCAGCTGATGTTCTCTGCAGCTGATCACTTCCTGATACATCTCTTTGTATCTGGATTTTCTCATGGCTTCAATAAGTACAACCTGTCCTGTCTCTGCCATTTCTTCAAGTGCCTTTGCATAATAATTGATTTCTTTTCCTGCGATCAATGTAAGTCCGTTAGTCTGACACTCTGTGACTAATTTCTCGATAATGCCTGCCGGAATTTCTGACAGATTACTTCCTGTAAGATATACCTTCTGGTTACCGGATGTTTTGCAAATTATTTTCAAATTGGCACAGATCAGTTCTATTTCTGTTTCCAATGATAATTTTCCTGCTTTACCATATCTTGCACCAGCATACCATCTGTCAATTTTATTATGTTTTCCCTTCATGCTGCTTCGGATTGTTCCTAATATATTGCTATGATAAAGAGTCTTGATTTCTTCCTCTGATCGAAGACTGCCGGAAAACAGATATTTTAACAACACAAAGATACATGCAAGTACCGCACCAAGTATTCCACCGATCACAAATTTTGATACACTGATATGAACATTCTGCTGTACTGCTGTGTTCTGTGTTTCTTCTGTATCTATATCGGCTGCACTGTCTGATTCCGGCTCTGCGGTATTCTCCTGTGGCTGATTCTCTGTATATTCCACATAAAGTTCTAACTGATTGCCATTCATCTTACTCTTGATCGTATCCAGGTGTTCCCCCAGATTCTTAATAGCAAGTGCTGTATCATCCTGTAATTGTGCAAGTTCCTGATCTGCGATCACATTCTGACTCTGTGAAAGAAGCTGCAAGCGCTGTGCCGGGAAATTCTCCGCCAGCTTCTGTGTATAAGCATCCAGCCCAGACTGTACAATTTCAGCCAGCTCTTTGCATTCCTCCTCATTTTTTCCACGGATACGAACACTAAAGCTGCTTTCATTTGTCTCTTTTACATAAGTATTCTTTTCAGAAGAAATGGAACATTCGATCAGTTCTGACGCAATCTCCCCATTTAAAAGGTAATCCTGATACATTACTGCGATCTCTGCTGCATTTCCAGACTCGCTTTTCACCAGATACTGTAATAAAATTACAGATTCCTCATATGCATTGATCGCCATTAATGGAGAGTTTTTCGCATAGGTGCTTTTCTCATCCAGCTGCTTTTTGATTGCAACCGCACCATAAACCTGATCCAGATCCTGTGCTCCTAGAGATGCTTCCATCTCCTCCAATGTCTTGTTATATTCCTCTACCGCTTCATCTGTAGTTACCTTCGCATTTCTGCTGTCTTTCGCATATTGATAACCACATAGTAAAACTGCTCCGATCACCAGGCATACTGCAATTACTCTCCAGTTACGAATAAGTTCCCATAAAAAATCTGTAATTTCGAGATCAGTTTCTTTTCGTTTGGTTGTTATATTGTTTTCGTTCATTTATATTCCTCGCTATGTCTTGCTCCGCTGTGAGCACTGCTCATTGCTTACGCACATTATATCATGAATTTCAATGCTGGTACATCTTTGAGACTATTTCGACTCCCAGCCTGGTTGAAAGTATTCCAGCCAGCAGATTTTCCTTGCTGCTAAAAGTTGTCTTTACTGCCTCCTGTGGCAGTTCTCCTTTGTATTCTTCCCCTTTAATGTGAATATCAATCTTTTTTGCAATTTCAGCAATATAATTATCAGACTGTTTCCTGAGTTTTTCATTTTTTCTCACAGTCTGCTTCATACCTGTATCACTACGTCGATACCAGAATCCGATCACCGGCACATGAACCGGATGTTTTCCAGCTTCTAACAGTTTCAGATAAAGTGCCCAGTCCTCATCATAATGCTTCCATTTTTCCGGGAAGCAGTCTATTTCCTCCAGGTCTTTCTTCCGGAATAATGCTGCATTCACAAGTGTATTATTGAAGGTCATCCTGCCTGCTGAAAAAGGTTTGCACCAGATATACTTCTGTCCTTCAAATCCAACAAGATCCGTATAACTCCACGATGCATCCGGATGCTCCTGTAATGCTTTGTAAAGTGTTTCCAGGTAGAATGGTTCAATCAGGTCATCTGCATCCAGAAATGCGATCACGTCCGCTTTGCTGTTTCTGATCCCATTATTTTTTGCTACAGACTGTCCCTGGTTTTTCTGTCTGATCACATGGATCCTGGCATCTTTTTCACTATATTCTTCCAACAAAGCAATTACACCCGGACGTGAGCTTCCGTCATCTACAATCACCCACTCGAATTCCTGCATACTTTGGTTTATCACACAATGATATGTCTGTTCAAAATTCCGCTCTGCATTATAAAATGGTGTCACGATCGAGATGCGTGGTCTTTCTATCGTTTGCTTAATATTAGCTTTTGTCTGTATCTTTCCCGGTTCATCTGCAAAGGAAAATTCCTCTATCGATTTCATTGCTCAATTCCTTTCTTCAGATAATCAACAGACTGACTTCTGTAACTGCAAAGCCTGTCTGCAACACTGTGGTAATCAATTACCTCTGTATCATCTATTTCGTTCTCTGCCTTGATGTGCCTGCTCTCAAGATTCAGGAATGTAAGCAGATTGCTGATACGTCCATTCTCTTTGTATACACTATAAAACTTTTTTTGAAAGAGAATGGAGAAAACCGTTCCGTGAAAAGAATTGGTAAATATCATTTCTGCATCACGAATATACGTCAGAAACTCTCTCGGTCCCGCATCAAAAATCATATTCTCACTTTTCAGTTTCGGTGTTTTTTTATAATGTAACTCAATCAGTCGATATCCGAGCACTGCTGCCGCTTTTTCTGCGCATTTGCCCAACAACTCATCCTCTACCACAAAATAGGCAAATATGTATTTTTCCTTTACCAACGGCTCTTCATATAATAAATCCTCATAATCTGCCCTCTCTAAAAGAAGTGTCGGATCCACAACTGTAGTAACTTCTTTTCCTGTCAATTTCTCAACTACCCGTGCAAGTTTCTCTTCCCTTACGGATATATGTGCAAGACTCTTTAATGCCTGTTCAAAATAAGCCTGCTCCGCCTCAGGTATACTTCCGTTTGGCACACTCGCTGCATAGGAGATTTTCTTACATCCCGGTGCAAATTGTCCAAAATATGCCGGGTCAAAACCATGTGTCAGTTCCCTTGCCCATATCTGATCACTTCCCAGAATATAAACATCGCACTGCTCCTTTGCTAAGTCATCCAGTGTCAGTTTCTTTTCCTGTCCGTCTAGCAGTTTCTCTCCTATAAATTTTTCAAATGCCGTCCACTGATTCTCCCATTCCCTCAATCCATAAAGGTTCTCACCCACTTCGTGAAATACCTTGCCCCATCTTGATGGCAGAATATCTCTCTTCCAAAAATCAATATGAATGCCTTTTCGGTATAATCTCGCAATATAAGGATTCTGATAATTTAAAATCTTTGCCTTATATCCCATACGGTTCAATTTTGTTTTCAATGCATACGCCTGTAATACTGCCCCATAATTATGTGCGTTATGAAACGTCAGAATTCCAATTTTTTTCTTTTCATCCATTATTTTCTTACCCTCGCCATAATTTTATTTTTCATAATACTTCTTTCCGTATGATTCAATAATACAAAAAAGTTAACAATACATCCAGCAAATCCTGCGATCACACATACTACAAAAAATGTTATCCAGTTAATTGGCAATACATATAGTCTTTTAATTCCAAAAAATACGATCATCATAATAAATGTCGTTCCAATATACCTGAAAATAATTGGATAAAAAGTATTCCATTTTATCTTAAGGCATTTGCACGCATACAGAGGTACAAAGATAAGGTTTCCAAGAATTCCCGTTACCTTGCTTACCCCTGCTACCGCATAAATTCCAAGTGATGTAGTGTTTAAGAAGATGAACACCAAAAGTACATTAGTAAAACTGATGATCAACCAGAAAATAGAATTCACCTTCAACCTGTTTGTCACAAGGAATACGTTGTTTAAGGATGTTGTTACACCGGAAACCAGAAGACTCATCATGATCACCACAAGAAGAGAATAAATCAGATTCACATCCTGATTCGGCACCCATAGCTGCATGAAATATTTCCCGAAAATAACAAGAATACAAAAAATAATATTCACAAAAAAGGAAGAAAACTTCATGGAAAGCTTCAATTCCTTTACCACTGCTTCTGTATCGTCCTTCGCATAGTACATAGTAAGATTCGGGCTAAACAGATTAATAAGTGTATTGGTCAGTGTTGAAATATAGGTTGGTATCTGTTGTGCGATAGATAGTTCCCCCATCAGATAGGCACTGATCCAGATATTTGTAATTACCAGATCCAGTCCATCCGAAAGAACCTGCGACAGTCTGGAAATAGAGTTCCACATTCCAGCACTGATAAGTTCTTTTACCTTGATCCAATGAACATAACACTTTTTCAATCGTATATCAGGTACAAGCAGTCTTGTATAGTACATATTCATTACCAGCCCAACAAACGTACAAATACAGGTTACGATTCCAATATAGGCTACATTTGGAGGCAGCATACCAAACAGCAGACACATTAAAAACACACGGAGTAATGCCGTCACAATATTGGCAATACTGCTTAAATATAATCTATTGGTAATAAAAGTTGCTACATTATATACCGTACTAATCAAAGTAATAATAAAATTAAACAGAATGAAGAAAAATAAAAGCTTTACCGATTCTTCCAGTTCAACCGGAATATCTAACAGTTTCTCCGCATTTAAGATCACCGGCACTGCAACTGCAAGAATAACCGGTATGATCGCTATATTTGCCATTAATACAGATGAAAAATATTCATTGGCTTCTTTCTTCTTGCCCTGATGATACTCAATCGTAATAAATCTTCCCGCTACTGAGTTCAGCGCTACCGTGAGAATTGTAATATAGTTAATTACATTATTTCCAAGACTCACAAAACCATATGCCTCTTCCCCTACTGTATCTGTCAAAAACGGTGTAAAGAAAAACGCTATGCCAAGTCCTACAATAAATGTCACAAAGCTTGCAATTGTATTTATAATGAGTGCCTTATCTTTCCCCAATTCTTTCATATTCAAAAACCTCTATATAATCTTCATAAAATTTCTTTTTCGGAAATTCTTTTGCCCGCTCCAAAGATAACTCACTCATCTCTTTCCGCTTTTCTTTGTCATCTGCCAACTGTGTGATTGCAGCTTCCAGATTCGGAATAATATTATCTCTATCTATCCATACAGCCACATTAGATGGTGCATACTCTATCATTCCACCGGACTTCGTAATAATAAGGGGCAGTCCGGAAAGCATTCCCTCAATAGCAATCAGACCCGCTGCCTCTTCCCACAGAGATGGAATAACCTGGATATCTGCCGACTGATAGTACCGATATAATTTCTGATTCTCAATATATCCGGTAAACTTCACACGCTCTCCGGCTTTCTCCACCAGTTTCTGTACTTCCTGCACATAAGGTGTCACCACATTACCGCCAAACCCAGCACTTCCTATCATGAGAAGTTTTATATCCGGCCGCTTTAAATTAATAACTGCCTGAAGTAACTCTCTCACACCTTTTACCTCTATAATTCTTCCACAGAAAAGCAGGATAGTATCCTCCCTCTTAAATCCAAATTCTCCCCGGATTCTTTCCCGCTCTTCCGGCGTAATCCTTTTCTTAAATTTATCCTCATTCACACAATTATATACTGTGTAAGCTTTTACATCTTTATCCTCAGTTGTCCGCATCCACTCTCTTGTTGCAAACTGACTGATTCCAATCACACTTCCGTAAATATGATCAATATATGGCTCGCACAAAAGGTGATGGTGAATATGAAGATATACATTTTCTTTTCCGAATTCCTGTGCAAAACGTTTGAATTCATGATATAATCCACCTTCTGCAACAATTGCATCCGGTCTATATTCTTTCAGATAACGAAATACTCTGCGATAATAAGCAATATCAATCCATGTCTTGTTCTTAATAATCCGATTACTGTAACGTATCACACGATTGATCAGACGATCTGCCAATGTTGTCTTTGGAAGATATATAATTTTCGAATACTTATACTTCTCTGCAATCGCCCTCGCCTGCTCATTGTCCGCACAAAATACTATAAACTGTACCCGGTGTTCTATTTCGTTTTGTTCTACAAGTATGGTCAACAGTTCTTCAATTGCCCCACCCCTGACAGCTGGTACCGGACCTGCTTCCGGCAATACTAATGCTATTTTTTTCACTCATTTATCCTCTCATACGTCGTGATAATGTCCACAAATAGAGATCTGGTATATATACTTTCAGCCATCCTGAAATCTTCCGATGCCTGTCTTTTGTCTGCAAAAGTGCATTCTTATGTTCTCTTGCAAATTTTTTGCAATATTTGAATTCAGCTTTGTACTGTTTTTTCTTCTTTGGAGACAATGCAGCATATTTTTCAAATACCCTGCTTACACTGCACCCTATCAGATTAATATCTGCAAATTCCGGTGAGATTTTCGTTAATTTCTCATAGCACAGTTCTTCCACTCTCATAGCTTCCAGATATTTATCCTGAAATTCCTGCTTCATCGCACTTCCAGCATAAATCATATAATGATAAAATGGATATTGAATCAATGAAGCTCTCTCAAATTTTTCGGAGCAGACCACATTCGTGTTAAACAACAAGTCCTCTGCCACTTTATATTCTTCAAACCGAATATTTTCAATTAAATCTTTGCGATATAACTTACACACCGGTCCCCACACAGTAAGCAGTGCAAGACCACTCTCTGTTTTGTTTTTTCCATGAATAATTGTACGTTCAGTTGTAGTGCAGTTATCCGTCTCTTCCAGCTGATTTTCTTCCCGAAGCAGGCAGCATGCTACATCTGCATGATCTGCCTCAGCTAACCGATACAGACTTTCCAGCATATCTGCTTCAACCCAGTCATCTGCATCCAGAAACATCACATATTTTCCTGTTGCCAATTGTATTCCTTTATTTCTTGTCCTTGCAACACCTTGATTTTCCTGCTCATAAACCTGAATTCTGTTATCCTGTCGTGCCCATTTATGACAAACTGCAAGACTGTCATCTGTAGAACCGTCATCTATCAACAAAATTTGAAGATTTGTATAAGTTTGTCCACAAATACTCTCCAGTGTATGGGGCAGATATTTTTCAACATTGTATACAGGCACAACAATTGTTATTAAATCATTCATATATTTTCCTCATCTGTCCGATCTTCTACACTCTTTCTCTTTGTAAAATGAATATCACCACTGCCATATCCATGAAGTACTACTCCAATCCAGTGTAAGAAAATGGAAAAAGCAAAAGCCAGAATACAAGTTGCAATTCCAAAAAACATATTATTAATCGTACCACCATCAAATAACAATTTGGTATATGGAACAGATAAAATACAAAGTGCCAATACATTTCTTTTCTTTAAGAAATATGTAAGACTTCCTTCTGCAATTGCAAATGGAATCAACATATTTATCACCGCACCAACTACTCCGAAATTTGCATAGCCTTCTGCAATAAGTCCAGGCTGTGCATAAGATGCTGAAATATATTTTGCCGAAAGAAGCGGCAGACTCACATATTCGAATCCGAAATATCCCGCAAAACTCTTCACGTAAGTAATTCCATGGAAAAAACCGTGTACTTTCACATGCTGGATAATATTACCTCCAAGCTCCGTCCAGACACCAAATAGCCTGTAAACCTGTCTTACACATGAATCATAAATACTTTTGAAATTTGTAATCTCGCTTAATATATTATAGCTTCTGTCATAATAGAGATTTAACTTTACCAATTCAGATACCATTCCATATGCCATAACAACGAAAATCCCGAAAATCAATAACGGAACTACTTTTTTTCCTTTTTTATAATTATCATTCACTGCCACAAAGAGAAAGAAGATTAATAACAGCGGCATGATATATTGAATAAAAAGGAATCGATTGGTTCTTACCCGATAAAGGCAATATAAACCTCCTAAAAGACCACCCACTGTATACAAATTAAGGTTTCCATGTGTACATAAGAATCGGACCGAAAAGTAACAGAAAACCGGAACATATAGCACAAGTCCAGCTGTCCCCAATCTAAAATTCAAAAACAAAATAACAATTCCCATTAAGAAAACAGTGATATCATCCGCCCTCTTATACCTTATAAAATCACTCTGTTTCACTTCATCTGTCGTCTGTTTCACACATAACAGATATAGGAATATTACTGCCATAATAATAAAATATACTCCCAAATAAAGTAGAAAGAAATCCTGTGGTTCCTGCACTCCCTCTCTTTCCATCTCCCTTAATCTGCTATCTGTAAAATACCCCGGACATAAAACTCCGTCAATAAACACGTTAATCAGTAGAAACAAATACCCTACACTGAATATTTTTCGCTTTTTCTCATAAAGAACAGACACTGCTAAAAACGCCACTAACGATATCAAAAGCCATGCACACCGCTCCCAGATATGTCCATCTCCAACCATAACTTTTTTATCCAACAGAAGATTCAGACAGATAAATATCGTGACTGCGACCATCCCGGCTCGTGTCACCTGAAACATTTTTTTTGTCATACATACCGCTTTCCTAAACTCTTGTCATTCATTAATACCATCACACATTTCACTGCAAGTTTCACGCTCTCTTTCCAATTATAGAGATATGGCTTTGCAAAAATTTTCCAGAAATACTTTCGAATATCTTTTTTCAATAATCTTTTTTCCGGTTCTTCCATAGCTTCCCCATTCATTGCCAGATAAAGCACATTCCATGCCAGACAGCTCTGTATCACTGGTGCCAGAAGTTCTCTGTCTTCTTTTGCCTGAAAATAATCTATCCGCTCATGCCACATTTCAAAATAATCCATGCAATCCTGTTTTTTATAAGTAACTCCCATAATGGAATCTGCACGTTGTAGATAGTAGTATATATTCTCCGGAATACACACCACACATTCCTGATTCTCAAAAACGGATACAAACACATACTCATCTTCGTAATGTCTTCCACATGGGAAACGCAGTTCTTTAAAAATTTTAGCATCATACAAAGCTCCCCATGCTGTAACAAGTACCCATTCACCCTGAAGCTCTTTTTTTATAATTTCTTTTCCCGTATAAAGCTCCTGCTTCTTATCCTGAGTCACACATATTTGATCTGTAACTTTATTACTCTCATCAATTATCTGAATTCCGCAAACTGCAATTGATGTCCGATTCTGCTGTAATGCATTATACAGTTTATAGATATAATCCTCATCAACAAAATCATCTGAATCAACGAACGCCACATACTCTCCCTGTGCAATATCCAATCCGACATTTCTTGCATCAGACAAACCACCATTTTTCTTATGTATCACTTTGATTCGATTGTCTTTGTTCTGATATTTGTCACAGATTGCCGGGCACTCGTCCGGAGACCCGTCATCTACCAAAATAACTTCCAGATTTCCATAACTCTGACGGAGTAACGAATCAACACAGATTGCAAGGTATTTTTCTACTTTATAGATTGGCACAATCACACTGATTAATGGTTTCATTTCATTTCCTCATACATTTCTTCTAATCGTTCCGCCTCCACACGGATATCAAATCCATGTTCTGCAAGCTCTTTTCCAAAACTTCGTCTTGCCTTTCCGCTTTCTTTATAGCGTCCTGCCGCTCTTACCGCTGTCTTCGCCCATTCTGCCTTACTTTCCTCCAGCGACAGGAATGGACTGCCCATCACATCCGCTTCTCTGGTGATCGTATCAGAAAACACACATGGCAGACCGCATGCCTGTGCTTCTACACCAGTCATTGGCAGCCCTTCGAATAAAGATGGCATGACCATGACATCCATTGCCTGATATAACTCTCCTGTGTTATCCACCATTCCGAAAATTTTTACAGAATTTATCAACCCAAGTTGTTTTATTTTCTCCTCAATCTGTGGTCGAAGTTCGCCATCTCCCACCAGCCATAATACACTGTCTTTGAGGATTTTTCGTATCTCCGAAAAAATATCTACCAGATACATCTGGTTTTTCTGCTGACTAAAACGGCCTACATTTCCAATAACAAGCTTATCTTTTGCCTCATACTGTGTTCTGATTTCATTTCTTGCCGCCTCGTTATAAGCATATTCATCACAGCAGATCGCATTTTTTAACACAGTATAATCTTTTTTTCCAAAAAGGAACTCTCCTGCTGCCTGCGAGCATCCGATCCGATCGGTAATGTACTTCTGGGATATGCTCCAAAGCATTCTATTCCGCACCGCTTTTCCTTTACTCTCCGCATATACAGTTGCATGGCTATGTACAATTCGATGACTGATTCCATACTTTGCAGCAACCGGCAGGCATAAAAAAGCAATATAGGGTGCATGGAGATGAACAATATCATATTCACTGTGATGTTCCGAAAAAAACTGTTCAAAATATTTCCTTGTCTGTCTCATCTGTCTGCCGGACAATGCCGGATAAGTATAGACTCTTGAGCCAAGTTTTTTCACTTCTTTATCAAATGTCTCTTCCTGCTCTCCGAAGATCAGATAATCCATCTGGACACGTTCCATATTCATATGTCTCTGATAATTGAGCATCACTGTCCCGACACCGCCCACCGGGCGTTTTCCAATGATCTCCAGCACATGGGCTTCACGCATGATTTTTTTCCTCCATTTATGCCTTACCCTTTAAGCATTTATAGCATAATTTTCTTTACACAAAAGAATTTTTCTATGAATTTTTTCTTAGTTATTCAGATTTGCGCAAAAATCTCTTATATGAGTACTCCTTCATCCACCCCGGCATCATGAGTACAACAAAAGTTCCAACCTGCGCCTTTATATATTCAAACGTATTTGTAATTCCCAGCTCGTGCTGCTGTTTTCTAAGCTTTTGAAAATCCTTGTAATAAGCCCATCCACTTCTTCGCTTTACTAATCCCATGCTTGTTCTCGCCCGGACAAGTATATCTTCCATGTTCCGGAACTGATATCCCTGTGACAACATCCTGCTCCATAGAGAGTAGTCCTCCAGAAATGGAAAATGTTTATAATTTCCCGCTTTTAAAATAGAATCTTTCCTATACATAACTGTCATGTGATTTAATGGATTACGCACTTTCACATACTCTAAAATTTCTTCCTGAGTCTTTGGCATATTCTTGACGCGGTCTATGGTTCCTTCATCATTAAATTCCCGGATAGCACCACCTACCACATCCACTTCAGGATGTGCTTCCATATATGCCCCCTCTTTCTCTAATCGATGCGGCATCGCAATATCATCTGTATCCATTCTTGCGATCAGATCATATTGGCATAATTCCACTCCTTTTGCCAGTGCACGACCAAGCTGAACATTCTGTTCCATAGCATGCACATGGAGATAATCACATTTTTTCTGATACTCCGCCACTACCTGATATAATTCCTGTGTCAGAGGTCCATCTTCGATCAGAAGGATTTCATCTGCAGTCCTCGTCTGAACTAATATACTTTCTAATGACGCTCTTAAATATTCTGGATTTTCTTTTTTATAAACAGACATCAATACAGATATCTTACTCTTTTCCTGCTTCATTCTATCCCCTCATATTTTGATTTCACGCAATATCACAAAACTATATTATTTTTCTTCATTTTTACTTTCTATAATACTTTCAAGAAAATCAGTGACTTCATAATCTCCCAATTCTTCTGGGAATGACATTTTCCAATCGTAGGTTAAACTTCCAAAAACCTTTGCAAAAATATTAATCTTCTTTGCAAGCAGTGTGATAATTCCCTGAAAACCTGGAACAAGCCATACTTTACGATCATAGTTTTCTGCGATTCGAACCACCATATCAGAAGTATTCACATATTTTCTGTTTTGTGGACAATAAATACCTCCAAGTTTGCTTTCCGTGATACGATATAAAAATTCAGACAGGTTATCAATGTAAAGCATGCTTCTTTCATTCGCAATTTTGGGAAAAATCGGAGTTAATTTTGCAAGTTTTTCCAATGATATATAATTACCTGTACAGTTTTTTCCATATATCATCGGTGGTCTGACAATGGACACCGTGAATTCTTCTGTTTTCAATTTCAGTAACTGTTCCTCAGCCTCAAGTTTACTTTTTCCATAAAATGTTATTGGTGAAGGCACTGTATCCTCTGTAATATTCCCCGTCACAACTCCGTAAATACTCATAGTACTGAAAAATATAAACTGTGGAACATGTTCTTTTTTTGCTTTTTCTGCAAGTTCTACCGTAAGTTTTGTATTCACATTATAATATAATGTTTCCATATCCGGCTGCTCTTTCTGATGTACAATTGCAGCCACATGGAGAATCGTATCATATTTTGAAAAATCCATTTTCTTCCATTCTGAATTTCTCACAGAAACAAATGTAACATGCCATCGGTCTTCCAACGGCATGTTTCCATTTTTTTTCTCTATATACTGTTTGAATGAAGTGCCAACATAACTGTTGGTTCCGGTTATCAAAATCTGTTTTCCCATTATTTTCCCTCAAATAACCCAGCATGTCTTTTTATCCGCAGCTACTAGCTATTTATGCATTTCTCCGGTTCCACCTTCCACAACACCTTTGTGTGACAAAACTGCTGTGATCGTTCCAAAAAAGCACTTCAGATCCATTATGAATCCAAATTTTTTCACATACTCACCATCCAGTTTTGCCTTTACATCTATCTCCAACTCATCACGTCCGTTGATCTGCGCCCATCCGGTCAGTCCCGGCATTACATCATTCGCACCATACTTATCCCGTTCCTCGATCAAATCATACTGATTCCACAAAGCTGGCCTTGGTCCAACAATACTCATCTTTCCCATAAGGATATTGATGATCTGCGGCAATTCATCCAGACTGCTTTTTCTTAAAAATTTCCCTACTCTTGTAATATACTGTTCCGGATCAGCCAGCATATGAGTTGGCATATCCTTTGGCGTATCAATTCTCATAGTTCTGAATTTGTAGATCATAAAGTGTGTCTTATGGATTCCAACCCTTTTCTGTTTAAAAAGGATTGGTCCTCTACTATCAATTTTAATCGCAATGCATAAAATCAAAAACAACCAGGATAACAGAATTAATGCCAGAGCAGATAATAAAATGTCAATTACCCTTTTCACTCCCATATAAATTTTCTGTGAAATTGTAAACTGTTTCATCTTTTTGATTCCTTTCATGTATCTGCAATTTATGCAAGCATCAGACAATAAATAGATATACCTGTGCCTATCAGCATTAAAAACGCTATAAGACTCTGATAATTCTCTAATTTCATGCTGCATCTCACTTTTTGGTTTATAAAAATGAGACTCAGTGGAAAGATCAGCGGCAAATAATATCTTGGTGATACTCCGTTAATTACCATCGACCCTACCGGTGTAAAATCCAGGTATAATGCCGTCCAGACCAGACATGCTGTTCCAAATATTAATACTGCATTCCATATTTTCATCATCAATATTTTTCTTTTCATCTGTGCATCATATGTTTTTTCTGTCATTCCAAAATCGGTCACAAATGTAAACAACATCGTAAGCAGTACTACAAAATATCCTATTCCATCATAGATTCCACGGTATGCAAAATTTGCAAGCACTTTGGAACCAATAAAATAAGATGCAAACGTTGTTCCAAGTGATTTCAACAAAACTCCTGTATACGTCAACGGATATCCCAAAATCATAGATAACTGACTTGTCTGGCTCGTATCTCCTCCACGGTAATCTCCTACCTCTGCTCCGCTTGTAACATTACCTATTAACGGCAGTATAAAGGACGCAAACATTAATATTAATAAGACAAAGATTCCTGCTTTAAACAGATTCTTTTGTCTCCTGCTATAAAACTTGTCCTTCGGCATAAGCCAATATAATGCCAAAAATGGAATATAGACCGCCTTTGAAAAGCATCCCACAACCATAGCAAGAATAGATACCATCGTCCGTTTTGTTTGAATTTTTTCTTCACTCAGGTACTCTGTTACAAACAATGCTATGCCCAACATTAAAAGTGCTATCACAAATGCATCATATGTAAATGACGAAAAAAGAAATACCGTTGTCGGCAGCAACCCAACACACATCAATGTACGTTTTCCATACTTGCTGAAACGAATCGCACACGTAACGACAGCTGTACAAAACAGTAAATTAAAAAACTTTCCTAAAAATACTGTTGCTACATAAGACAATCCCAGTGTTCTTCCTAATCCAAGTCCTAATATCTGTGGAAGATAAGCCCTTTGTCCATATCTGAGAAATCTACCTTTTTGTGATGATAATACAACGGTATCATTTGCCTGATTAAGCCATTCTCCTATCCATTGTTCTTCCTCTAACGTGTCCCCTGTTGGTACGCGCATTTCTACATTTGACATCACAGCATCACTGTACTCCATATAATTCCATACCCAGGAGTCTGTATATGCTATATTATAATGAATCTGTTCATCCCATGAATCAAATGAATGATGTGCTGATAAGATAATCACCGTTCCTAATGCAACTGATACCATTGCGTACATCCATTCGGGTCTTTTTCCAAAAAAAGTACAATGAGAAACAAATAAGTAACTTAGCAACAATACTGAAAATACAAGCAGAAACTTTGCCCAAGAAAATACCGTGTGATTTACAAATATTATTGAATTTAACTTATCCGCATCTTTGTTTTCCACTGTCAATTTCAGGCTGTCAACTTTCTGATCTACCCAAACTGCAGATTTTCCAAGCAAAAATGATGCAGTATCTTCCAGTTCCATCACTTCTTTTTGTCCATATCCATCATAGAATGTCACTTCCATTCTGGAACTGATGTCCGTTTTGCTTTGATAAATCAAATAGATAGAGCTCACATATCTTCCATCAAATAAAAAATCATACGTTGTCTCTCCATCTTTATTCTCTGCCTTTTGTACTTCGCTCACCTGAAAAGTCTGCTCATATTTTTCGTTTTTAAACGAATTCCACTGTAATAATACCTGTTCTACAAATAACGATAGGAAAAATATTACAATAATTGCAATAAAATCTCTAAGATATATTTTTTTATTTTTTAGAATTTGTTTTATCTGTTCCATTTTCCTTTTTCCTATCAAGCTGCAAAATAAATCCCATTCCTGCAAGCACAAGAATTAAGATGACTTCCCATATTTTTTCCATATTAGATTCCCTGTTTTCTGGTTCTACCGATTCTGAATAGAGTATGTTGGCACCATCTTCTGCACCCATTCCCGTATATCATCTGGTTCTTCTACCACATGCTCTTTGATTTCTTCTAACTGTTTTAAAAACTTCTCTTCATCCATCTGTATTGGTTTGCCAATATGAATTAATTTATTGGCTGTTTCCTGCATGCCTTCTTCTTTCATGAGCATCTCTTCATACAATTTTTCGCCTGGTCTTAATCCTGTAAATACGATCTGGATGTCCTCGTCAGGTTTATGTCCTGAAAGAAGTATCAGGTTTCTTGCAAGATCTACAATCTTAACCGGTTCTCCCATATCCAGAACAAAGATTTCTCCCCCTTTTGCATAGGCTCCTGCCTGTAACACAAGAGATACTGCTTCCGGTATTGTCATAAAATAACGGATAATATCCGGGTGCGTAACAGTAACCGGTCCCCCTGCTTCAATCTGCTTCTTAAATAAAGGAATCACACTTCCGTTGCTTCCAAGTACATTACCAAATCGAACCGCTACATATTCTGTCTTAGAACGATTATTGTATGTCTGAATAATCATCTCACAGATTCTCTTGGTAGCGCCCATAATATTCGTTGGGTTTACTGCCTTATCTGTAGAAATCATGACAAAACGTTTTACATTGTATTTATCTGCGGCCTGAACCACTTTCCATGTTCCTAAAACATTATTTTTTACTGCTTCATTCGGGCTGTCTTCCATCAACGGTACATGTTTATGCGCTGCCGCATGATATACGATCTCCGGACGATATTTATCAAAAATCAGATCCATGCGCTTTGTATTTCTTACGGAAGCAATCAATACAACCAGATCGAGTTCAGGATAATTTCTCTTTAATTCCTGCTGAATATCGTATGTAGTATTTTCATAAATATCAACGATCACTAACTGTTTTGGATTGTGTGATGCAATCTGGCGGCATAACTCGCTGCCAATCGAACCACCTCCACCTGTAACCATAACTACCTTATCAGAAACATATCCCATAATGGAATCAAGATCAACCGTGATCGGATCACGTCCCAAAAGATCATTTACATCAACATCTTTTAATTTGCTGATACTGACATCCCCATTTACCAACTGATACATACCAGGTAAACGTTTTAATTCACAGCCGGTCTGTTTACAAATATCTAAAATTGCCTTTGTCTCTTTTGCACTCGCTGTCGGAATTGCAATAATGATCTCATCTACAAGATACTCATTTGCAATTTCTATGATATCATTTCTATCTCCAAGGACTTTGACACCATGCATATATTTTCCAATTTTGCTTTTATCATCATCCACAAAACCTACAATATGCATATTCACAAAACGACTGCCGGAAATTTCCTTGATAATTGAATTTCCTGCTTCTCCGGCACCTACTACAAGCACTCTCTTAAGATTCTTCTCATCCACTTTTTTTCCAAAAAAAGTTCTGACTGCCCGATAAGAATAGCGGCTGATAAACATAAACGCCAATAATAATGTTCCATAAATAAAATACCAGCTTCTAGGCAGCGGATACTCCTGATCTCTGTAATTCAGAAGAATCGTCACTGTATTGAGCAGCGTATCTACAATACATGCTGCTGCAAGATACAATAATTCGGTTACCCCTGCATATACCCAAAGGCTGCTATACAAACGAAATACATAAAATACAATAATCGCGATCACTAACGTTGCCGGCAATGAACTCCATACAACACCAATATAATACTTTGGTACAGCCGAAAGACTAAATTCAAATCTTACAATCAATGCCGTGATGCTTGTCAATATTACAATGCAAATATCCATCAGCACCATAAATATTCTCTTGATCCATAATGTTTTATCTAAGTTTTTCATAAGTCCGCCACTTTTCTCTATAAATTATTTTGCATATACTTCATAATGTTCTGTATTATAAATTTTACTAAATCCAATGCTATTAAAAAATTCAATATTGTCATACTCAGAATTAATAACCAGACAATTGCAGCCATAGGAATCTGTTTCCATCTGCAGCTGTTCCAGATTCTCCTGTGTAAAAGATAAACCTTCACCATAAATAACTGCAAATCTGGTATCATATTCACGAAGCTCGCCTGCCACCTGTTCCGGTGCAAGAACTCTTGGTTTTTCTACAAATTCCAACTGTTCAGCGATCTCCATGACTTCATTTGATATTTTATAACTATTCGTGATAAATTCCAAATGCTGCGACGTATAATTTAATCCCATCCCTGCCTGGAGCAGTAAAATATATATCACTATGACAATTATTTTTTCTTTCTTAGTGGGTATGTTTATCAGATAGTCTGTCATTACAACTCCAACAACAGCTACTATATTTAGTATTCCATAGACCATCCAATGATCTGTGTTCTGACCGCTCATATTTAGTATGCCATTTGCAATTCCCGGCGTCATCAGAAAAAGTATACCAAAAATCTCATATATTAACAAATTTCTTTGTCTTTTTTTATTTATAATCAAGAAATAAAATATTGCAACAAAAAGGAAGAAAACATTTGTTCCCATCCCATTGTAAGAAAAATATGCATTTTTAATGTCTTCCCACAACCCGGACATATTTATACCCCTTCCTTACAAACCAGACAAGAATCATCAGCAACATCATCAGGAACACATAAAACCAGCCTTTGTGATGTAACAATTGTGCCGCCGGATATAAAATAATAAATAATACTGCCTGCATCATAACCGGATGTTTTACACAATCGGATACTTTATTTTTTTCTCCTCCATACATGAAATTTAACATACGCATCACTTGTAAAAACGCATATGGAAGAATGCAGCATTCCAACATTACACTACCATTCCAACAGCTTCGAAATATGCCTGTCACCGGAGTTTCTACCGCTGTATATATTGGTACATAATAGATAATTTCTACAATTATTAAAAATACTGCCTGCATTTTTTCCTGCTTAAAAAAGAACTTTCCAATTTCCCAATAACAGCACATAAAAAATGGTAAAATGAATAATGGAAGTATTACCTTTATCAGCAATGCCGGATGTAATCCGGAAACCCATGCAGTGACCGCATATAGCATCTCATAAGGTGAAAATATCTTTTCCATCTGCGTGGCAGGATACTGTTCGCCAGTATATGGCTGATATATATATGCAGAATTGGTATCAATTGATGTCATTACTGTTTGTACTGTCTGCTCCATCTGTGGTTTTACGCAAACTACAGAAAACAATATTGCTATTGCGGTTACTGCCATTGCAATTTTTACAGCTTTATGCCCACTTCCCGATTTTCTTTTATGTTTGAAACATCCAAGTATTGCTTTTTTATTTGCTAAAATGGATACCACACATATCGTAATCGTCGCAAGCAGCCAAACCATACTAAGTTTTTCTAATGTACAGCCACGATATAAAAAAAGTACCGCAACACCCCAAAATATTCCAAGCATAGCAACAAATCCATTTGCATATGTGCTTGATATATTTCTCCTTTTTACACCTGCTGCTGCATCAATAAATGCACCTGCTAACAATGGTACTAAAAAAAACAAATAAATTACCAGCAATATTCCTGCTGCATTTTTCATTCATTTTCTCCTAACACTTTATCGACTTTGCGTTCTAATAAAGTTTTATATACTTTCGTCCCCTTAATATACTCCAGTTCGTTTTCTACTTTGTTCATATGACATTTTAACTCACTAAGTGCACTGAGTATCGGATTGTCCTGCAACCCTGCTTCCCTGATTCTAAATGCAATTTTGATCTCTCTGACATTATTTTCCCATTGATTTTCAAATATGATCTGCGGATCTTCCGATGCAAATATAAAATCATGATCTTTTGTTATGATGGCATTGTGCCGATAATGTTCAATTTCATATTCATTGTTATCTTTTGTCACAATTTGCACCTTGAGATTTTGCAAAACACATGAAACATTTAATGGATCCAATCGTATTTCTGATACATCCTGTGTGAATTCAATCGGAATATTCAATTTTACATTCTGTCCTATAATATGATTTGTAATTGCCTTGTCTTCAAGATAGTTTGTTCCATCATTTAAGAACACCTGTAAGAATAAGTTTTCCTCCGGAAGCAGTTTTTTCACATCGTATACTTCTTTTTTGTAAGCAATAAGGCTTGCGTTATAGCCATTTTTCCCACCATATACATATTGATTAAATGCTTCATTCATATTTTCAAATATAACAATTTCTTCTTCCGTAATATCAAAGCAATCATAAATTTCATTGATTGTCATGATATCTTTCATAGCACTGCCATTTCTGGTATAAAAAGCAGACACCGCACGGTATATTACAAATTTCACTGGAATTGGAAATGAAAATACCCATTCATAATCAATAATTTTATATTTGCTGTCAGTCTGATCTTTTATGATATTATCAAAGCTCATATCGATATTCATTTCTTTTCCACATTCCATCTCATCTGGGAAAGAAACTTCGCCAAACACCTGTACAAATTGTGCATCCGGCATAAATGTTCTTCTTTCTATATTAACATTGCTTCTTATGATTCCATCATACATTCGAAGCAAAGAAAGAAATCTTACTTCGTCTTTATCCTCAAGAGCCTCCAACATTGTATTGCAAAGACTCTCCCCGGTTAAAAATTCAAAAGCGATCTCGTTTTCTGAAATCAGTTTGGATGGACACAGGATACCTTCATCCTTATTTTTTTCATAATAATCAGACATCTTCCTGATATGTGCTACTCCGTCTTTTGCCAATGCTCTTTTTACAACCAGTCTCTGTTCCCCATCCTTCATTATGTAGGTTTCTATCTGAAACTGTTTTCTTCTCTCTTTTGTAATTTTTGAGTAAATTTTCTTCAAGATATCACCTCACACTATTTTGTAACTTCTATAAAGAACGAATTTGCAAAAAATTCAAATTTTTTTTCTTTTAAAAGATTTGCATAGACTCTGTTTTCGTTAAAAAGCATCATTCTTGTATTATCGAAAGTATCTAAACCTATATTAAGATCATCTTCTCGTGGAAGGTACTCATCAGAAAAAATCTGTACAGGGAATTTATAATCCGGAAACGGATAATAAAATTCTGCTTTCCCATATCCAGCATCTGTAATTATTTTCTTTAACGCCTCTTTACTAAAAGTTCTCACTTTACTATCTGTATCAATATAACCTTCCAAACCATCAAAAAATTTTCCAGTATGGTCTTCTCTGGAACCTGCCCAATATTTCAATCCAAATTTATTTTCAATAGCAATCAGCAGTTTTCCATCTTCTTTCAAATATCCACTGATTTTTTTTAAAAAGGCTTCAAATGGATGTTCATCATCCGTGTAATAACCGGCATATTCCAATACTCCGATTAATGTAATATAATCATACTTTTCTTTCAAAACAACATCATTGAAATTTCCAACCATAATTGTAAGATTATCGTATTCTTTATTACGATTTGCATTAATCAATGATCTGCGTTTAGAAAGATCTACACTTGTCACATGCTTTGCATTTCTGCAAAGTACTCCACTGATAGCTCCACATCCTGCCCCAATTTCAAGTACAGATGCATCTTTTTTAAAAGGATACCACTCCAGTATATTTTGTCTGACAGGTGAAAAATGATATAACACTGGCCACCGGTCATCTTCTGCAAGTATCTTCTCTACGTCTGGTTCTTCCATAATAAGCTGTAACAGATCATTCTCGATGTCCCCGTCACTATATTGATCCTGTCCATTATAAAATGTATAATCTAACGTTACTTTTCCAATCTGCTCTGTCATAGAACCTCTTTTCTATAGTTATCTACAACTATTATTTTTTACCCAAGAATCTCCTTGATATCCTTTATAAAATCAAATACATGCTCATTTTTTACATATAATGGATTCGCTGTCACATGTTCTACCTGCGGTCTGTAAGCTTTACAGATTTCAGTCAGATGTGTTGCAATGTTCATTGGACTGATATTATCCAGTGATACCATGTTATCATTGAAATCCTTAAGATCTTTATTCGCATAAGTATTCGTGATCGTCTTTACATCAAATACCGACATCTCAAGTGGCGGATAACTTGGATGTGGTGAACACATCAGTGAAATTCCTGCGTAAGTTTCCTGCAAAGTCCGCGCATATTCTTCAATTGTAAGCTTTCCAACGGAGACAAGCTCTTTGCCGTTTCCAAGCGGAATTGAACGGTGCATCTCCCCTGCCGAAAGAATCTCCCATTCCTCAATATCCGGCTGCATCATCACCCATTTTTTCAGAGCCGCTACTACAAGGTTAAATGCATTACGCTCCGTACCTGGACGTCCATAAACAAGAATCTGTTTTTTCTTATCAACCTGTGCAGGCATTTGCTCTAACGCTTTTCTTAATCCATCATTTAAGACAGGATCAAATGCAAAGCTATGCGTAAAATGGTAATGATTTTCATCGAAGAATTCTTTCAACAACATACTGTTAAAAATTGCAATTGTTGGATAATCACTTTTGTAGGTAGAATCTGCAAGCAGGTACTTCGTAGACCAGGAGTAAAATCCTGGCTCATAATCCTGAATAAAATAGAGAAAAATATTTGGTTTGATTCCAAATGTATTTTCAAATCCAACATAAGCATCCTGACAACAATACGCTGTCCACCAGCCAGTAAATAAGAAATAGTCATTCTCTGACACTGGAATACTGCGGTTAAAACGATTGCTGTATGGCATAATCTGTTTTGCAACGAGAGAATCATCTTCTGCTTTTACAAATGTATACTCATCGGAATATTTTTTAATGGCTGCTTTGTCTGGCTCTGCGTCTACTAAAATAATACGTGCATCATAGCCTAATGCTTTCACTAAAGTATCGAAAAACTTCAGTGCAGTTGAGATTCCACCAAAGACATGCTCTGCATTGATAGACGGAACCAGAAGGTTCATTCTGCGGTTCGGATATTCTATCTTACGGAAAGTGTATGGTGTAATTTCATATACATTCGTATCCAATTGTGGAAGTCCGGTTTCTCTTTTTCTCTTCAGAAGCATTTTTTCCTCCTGCTCTTTGACAGTCTGCTGCACCGCGGCACAAATTTTGGGCTGACAACAATAATAATCAAGATTTCTATTATAATATGGATCTCCGTTTTTCCGGTAGGTCTTATACATCTGATCAGACAGATCAAAGTCAATCTGTGGGATTTTACTTGCATCCCTGCTCTTAGATTCATAATGATACAGATGAACATTTGGATCGTAGATATTCACGAGTCCATGCTGGTTTGCACGAAGTGCAAGTTCAATATCGCTTCCACATACAATGAATTTCTCATCAAATCCACCGATTTTCTCAATTGTCGCCTTCGAAACTGCAAGACAGGCTCCCGTTACCGCCGAAACATTTCTTGTTACCATCGGTGACACAAATGGCGATCCATAGTGCTGCGGTTTCATTCCCTTGAATACATGATCAGCCCAGCCACCCATTCCAATAACTACTCCTGCATGCTGGATCGTATTATCTTCATATAAAAGCAATCCACCGACAACACCAACATCTTTTCGTATAGCTTTCTCTACCAGTCTTGTAAGCCATTCCGGTTCAATAACTTCTACATCATTATTCAAACATACATAGACATCTCCGGTTGCGAACTTCATTCCATAATTATTAAGCCTTGACCAGTTAAACTCAAACGCCGCATCTTTCACGATGACATTGTCATGTTCTTCTTTCACCTTCTTCAGATAAGTAAAAGTTTCTTCCCTCTCAGAATTGTTATTTAAAATAATAATCTCAAAATTTTTATAAGTTGTCTTCGCAAAAATACTGTCAATTGCAGCCTTTAACAAATCTGCATGATCTTTAATCGGAATAATAATGGAAACCTTCGGTTCCTCATTCATGTGATATCTCACATCATAGACAAACAAATTCTCTGTCTCATTTGCAGTCGCTGCTCCTTTGCCATAAACACGATCTAAATGTTCCTGAATCGCATTAAGTCCTGCTGTCTGTGCATATGGCTTTGACTCCGGGTTGGCTGCTGTGGAGCTCGGAAGATCTCTCCAATGATAAAGTATCTCAGGGACATGTCCAATCTTGTCCGTCATCTCTGTCATTCGAAGTAACAGATCATAATCCTGGCTTCCGTTGAACTCACCGCGAAATCCACCCACTTTTTCAAATAAGGACTTCTTGAATCCAATCAAATGTCCTAAATACATCTGGCTCAGGAAAAGATCCGGAGACCAATCAGGTTTACATAATGGATCTCTCGTTTTTCCTTTCGCATCAATAATATCCATATCGCTGTATATGATCTCAGAACCTTCTTTTTTTATCTTCTGATAAAATTCATGTAATGCAGACGGTGCAAGCTCATCATCATTATCCATAAGAAGGATATACTCTCCGGATGCAAGCGCTGCTGCCGCATTGGTTGCTCCTGAAATTCCCTGATTTTTCTCTAATAATTTAATTTTAATCCGGCTATTTTTCATTGCAGATAAGTGCTCTCTTACCTCCTGCTTTGTAGAGCAGTCATCTGCAATGCAAATCTCCCAGTTTTTGTAATTCTGCTTTTCTATAGATTCAATCGCTTTATCAAGCCACTTAATTTCTACATTATATACAGGCATTACAATGGAAAAAAGAATCTCACCACTATAATTTTTTAATTTTTCTTTCTTCACTCTGCCATATCCAGGTTCATAATTTACACTGGCGGATAAACGCTGTTTAAAAATCTCCGGTCCCTGATTTTTTAAAACTTTTAATCCTTTTTTTATTTTCTGAGGATTTCTTACTCCCTCTTTTATAATTGCTGCAAGCTTCTGTATTCTTCCCATAATGCTCCTTTTTATATACAGCGATTCCTGTCATCGCTGATTTTACTCGCTGTTCACCTTCCTATAGCCTACTCTTCATTACAACTTACTATGGAGTTCAAATCGAAATACCCAACAGTTACTTTCTTAGATAATACCTGTATGCAACACACATCATATAATCTATGATGCACTTCCAATTCGTCTCCATTATATCCAGTACAGCCTAACTGTAGCAGATACTGTCCTTTTTGAAATGGCAATTTTTGTCTGAATGATACTGTAAGTGTCGTCCCTGCCTCTATCAGTCCAGGCTCTAACCCTTCAATAAGTGAATTGGTTCCGGTAAGATCTGTTCCCTTTAAATCCCGGATTGTAAATGCAAAAATTGGATTTAGCACATCCTCATGAAACTGTACCTTTAATTTCAAAACACACTCTTCGAATTTAGAAACAGTATTCGTAATCTTTCCTGTTGCATCGAAAATTCCAAAGTCAATAATCTCTGCCTTTTTATCGCCATACTCCTGCTTATCCGGATTTAAAATCATGGATTCTTTCCATGCAACTCCTTCTATTGCTGCATGACCGTCTTCTTTTTTCGGGCTGTCTTCCATCTTTGATTCTGCCATTACCCGTTTGTAAAGATCGATCATATCCTTTGGTTTACCCTCTGCAAGCTTTACCCCTTTATTCAAAAGGACAACTCTGTCACAGTATTTCCCAATGCTCCCAAGATCATGGCTAACAAAAAGAATGGTCTTTCCCATTTTCTTAAATTCTTCAAATTTGTGATAACATTTCGTCTGAAAAAATACATCCCCAACCGAAAGTGCTTCATCGACAATAAGGATTTCCGGCTCAATATTGATTGCAACTGCAAATGCAAGACGTACAAACATACCGCTGGAATATGTTTTGACCGGCTGATTTACAAAATCACCAATATCCGCAAAATCTAAAATATCCTGCAGCTTTTCATCTATCTCTTCTTTGGTAAAACCAATCATGGTTCCATTCAGATAAATATTTTCAATTCCGGTATATTCCATATTAAATCCGGCGCCAAGTTCTAACAACGCAGAAATACGCCCATTTACTTTGACTTCCCCATCGGTTGGATTCAAAACTCCAGTGATGATCTTTAAAATCGTAGATTTTCCTGAACCATTTGTTCCAATAATGCCAACTGTCTCTCCCTGACCAACCTGAAAAGATACATCATTCAATGCGTAATGCTCTTTTCCAAGTGGTTTTTTTGAAAATCCTAATGCATCTTTCAAGCGATCCCGGTTTCTGTCATATAATTTATATATTTTTTTTACATGTTCTACTGAAATTGCGATGTTATCCATGCAGTTACCTTTCTATAACACATCTGCAAAATGTGGCTTTAATTTTTTGAATATTTTTGTCCCGATTATGAATAATACAATTGTAAGAATCCAATAATAAATTGTCATGCCTGGTTGTTCCCAAAATCCAGCCTTATTGATCAAAGAATCCCTATATCCTGCCACAATATAATACATTGGATTTAACTTTAAAATTGTAATCAGAATCGGATTCAATTCCATCCCATCAATATTCCACATAATTGGTGTCATCCAGACACCTATCTGCAAAATAATGTTAATCATCTGTCCAAGATCTTTGAAAAATACTACTATTGCAGATGTTGCATATATCAGTCCCAATAAAAGAACCATCATCGCAAAGGTATAGTATAACATTTGCAATGTATACAAATCCGGATAATACCCATAACACGCATATAAAATAATTGTAAATGCAATAAAAAACAAATGCACAAACAAAGCCGATATCAATTTAATAATTGGTAAGATATCAATCTGGAATACTACCTTTTTTACCAGATAGCTATACTCCATCAGCGCATTTGTTCCCCCACTGAGCACCTCCTGAAAGAAAAACCACGGTACAAGTCCTGCTATCAGCCACAAAACAAAAGGTGCTGTAATTCCTGATCTGAGATTAATACCGCTTGCATGCATTCCTTTTTCAAATACAAACCAATATACTAATACTGTTACAATCGGCTGGACAAAAGCCCAGATGATTCCCAGATAGGATCCTGCAAATCTGGTTTTAAAATCATTCTTTGACAAGTCCCATATTAATTTTCGGTTACTTATTATTTCTTTCAGCATATTGGCTTGTTTTATTTCCGTTGGCATGCTTTTCCTCTAACTTTCATTCTCTTAAGCTATAACTTATTTACGGTTTTTGACATATTCTGAGATTCCACTCCATACTTTATCCTTATCAGATAATGTAAGATCCGCCTCAGTCATTCCTTCCGGCATCGGCCATTCCACACCGATCTCCGGGTCTTTCCACAACAGTCCGCCCTCATCATTTGGATGATAAAAATCTGTTACCTTATAACAGAATTCTGCATAATCGGACAATACGATAAATCCATGCGCAAATCCCTTCGGAATAAAGAACTGTTTCTTATTCTCTGCGGATAAAGTCACACCAAACCATTTACCAAATGTCTCTGACCCTTCGCGCAGATCGACTGCAACGTCAAACACCTCTCCATTTACCACACGTACCAACTTGTCCTGTGGATAATTAATCTGGAAATGCAATCCTCTTAATACGCCTTTTTTGGATGCAGACTGATTATCCTGTACAAATTCGCAGTCAATTCCTGCCTCTTTAAAATCGTTGTAATTATAAGTCTCCATAAAATATCCACGGGCATCCCCAAATACGGCCGGCTCGATCACTTTTAATCCTGCAATTCCATTGCAATTGTCTGTTACTTTTATTTTTCCCATTTTCCATACTTCCTTTTCGAATTTTTTCATTTTTATTCATAGATGAAAATAAAGAATTTATAATCCCTCTGCGATTTCCAGCAGATATTTTCCATAGTCTGTTTTCAACAAAGGTTGTGCAAGTTTCACAAGCTGCTCTTTGTCAATGAATCCACGCTTGTAAGCAATTTCCTCGATACAGGAGATATATAATCCCTGGCGTTTCTGGAATGCTGACACGAAATCTGCCGCAGCAAGAAGCATGTCATGATTTCCTGTGTCTAACCAGGCAAATCCTCTTCCCAATGTTTCAACATTTAAAGTTCCACGGTTCAGATATTCATTATTTACGCTTGTGATCTCTATCTCACCCCTTGCGGATGGTTTTACATTCTTAGCAATCTCAACTACATCATTGTCATAGAAATAGAGTCCCGGTACTGCATAGTTTGACTTCGGATTTTCCGGTTTTTCCTCGATGGACAGTGCTTTTCCATTCTCATCAAATTCTACAACCCCATATTCTCTCGGATCTCTTACATAATAGCCAAAAATGGTTGCACCGGCTTCATTTTCTGTACGCTCTGCTGCACTCCGAAGAACTTTTGAGAAACTCTGTCCGTAAAAAATATTGTCTCCTAATACCAATGCCACTGCATCTTTTCCAATAAATTTTTCGCCGATAATAAATGCATCAGCAAGTCCTCTTGGCTGTTCCTGTACCGCATACTCAAATCTCATTCCAAGCTGTGATCCATCCCCTAATAACTCCTCAAACACCGGCAGATCCCTTGGTGTAGAAATAATCAGTACTTCTCTGATTCCAGCAAGCATTAAAGTTGATAAAGGATAGTAAATCATTGGTTTATCATAAACCGGCATGATCTGCTTTGAAATTGCTTTTGTCAATGGATATAAACGTGTTCCGGATCCTCCGGCTAAAATAATTCCTTTCATTCTTCATCCTCCTGAAAAAAATTCAATTTATCACTTTTTGGTAAAACGCAAACAAGCAGTATCATCCGACCTACGGACGGTACTGCTATTTGTGCTATTATTATTTTCCCTGATACATATCTTCATAATATTTCTGATAATCACCACTGGTAACGTTGTTCATCCAGTCTTCATGTTCTAAATACCAGGCGATGGTCTTCTTAATTCCATCCTTGAACATCGTCTCCGGTTCCCAGCCTATCTCAGCTTTTATCTTGTCAGGTGCGATTGCATATCTGCGATCGTGTCCCTTGCGATCCTCTACATATGTGATCAAATCCTTGCTTACATTTGCTTTTCTTGGATCAGTATCAGGAAGAATTTCCTGTAGAGTCTCAATGATAATATTGATAATCTCAATATTACGCTTTTCATTATGTCCGCCAATATTGTAAGACTCACCAAGCTTTCCATGTTCCTGAACCATGTCGATTCCCTTTGCATGATCATCTACATATAACCAGTCACGGATATTCAATCCATCTCCGTACACCGGTAATTTCTTTCCGTGCAAAGCATTGTTGATAATTAATGGAATCAACTTCTCCGGGAACTGATATGGTCCATAATTATTAGATGTATTCGTCACATTAGCTGGAAAATGATACGTATCAATATAAGCCTTCACTAACATATCAGAAGACGCTTTACTAGCGGAATATGGACTGTGTGGCTGATATGGAGTTGTCTCATAAAAATAGCTTTTTCCATCATCAGGAAGTGAACCATATACTTCATCTGTCGATACATGAAGAAACTTTTTACCAGTTTTAAAACTGCCATCTGGCAGCTCCCATGCTTTTTTTGCACAATTAAGCATAACTGCTGTTCCAAGAACATTTGTCTTGACAAAAACTTCCGGATTTTTAATACTTCTGTCAACATGACTTTCTGCCGCGAAATGCACAACACGGTCAATATCATTTTCTTCAAAAATCTTCATGATAGCATCCTTGTCCGTGATGTCCGCTTTAATGAAAGTGTAATTATCTCTATTTTCAATATCTTTTAAATTCTCCAGATTACCTGCATATGTCAATGCATCTACATTGATAATTCTGATTTCATTATCATATTTGCGAAACATATAATGAATGTAGTTCGATCCAATAAATCCAGCTCCTCCAGTTACCAAATAAGTTCTCATTCCGAGATCCTCCTATCATCACAATTATTTGCCATTTTACCATATTTTATATACTAAGACAAGTTTTACACATCTTAGGATTTTATTAACTATTTCAGCTCTGCCATATAAACATCCAATGCGTCTTTCCAGTCAGCCATCTGATAACCATCCGCTAATCTCATCATATAATTATCCAGAATAGAATATGCCGGACGGTCAGCCGCTGCCGGATTCATCTGTTTATACTGCTTACTTGTTACATGATTTACCTTTGTGCTTTTTCCTGCTCTTTTGAAAATTTCCTCTGTAAAGTCCGCCCAGTTTGTATCTCCCTCGCAGGTAGCATGATACAGACCATAATTTTCCGTTCCCTCAAAATGATGGATTGCCTTTGCAAGCTCTACTGCACTTGTTGGCGATCCAAGCTGATCGCAGACAACACTCACTTCATCATGAGTCTCCGAAAGGTTCAGCATAGTTTTTACAAAGTTTTTTCCATCTCCATATAACCAGGCTGTACGAAAAATAAAGAAATGGTTTGAAAACTGTTGAACAAACTTCTCCCCCTCGAGTTTTGTTTTACCATAAGCACTCACCGGATTCGGTGCATCAAATTCAGTATATGGTTTTGTACCATTTCCCTCAAAAACATAATCAGTTGAAACATGAATCATCTTTGCGCCAACTGCCTCTGCTGCAATGCTTAAGTTTCTTGGACCCAAAGCATTGATACGATAGGCTGCATCCCACTGCTTCTCACATGCATCAACATTTGTATGGGCCGCACAATTAATGATCACTTCTGGCTGTTCTGCACGTACAAGTGATAATACCTGCTCAATTTTTGTAATGTCAAGTGCTGTCACACCTTCCCCTTCCGCTACATCTGTATTAATAAATGTCACATCACTTCCTGCATATTCCTTATTGATTGCACGACCAAGCTGTCCATTACATCCTGTTACTAAAATCTTTTTACTCATTCTCTTCATTCCCTCTTTCTTTTTATAAAATTTTCCATCTTTTATCGCACTTCAGTTTTCTTCTTCCTGTCCTTTACGACACAGGATGTTATTATTAAAAATACTATAAATACTACTCCAAACGAAAGGGTACAACTCAGTGCCGCTCCCAGCATTCCAAGACTCTTTACGAAACCCGATCCCAGAAATACTGCAAATATAAGTCCGGCTCCATATCCCAGCAATAAAAAAATCTGTTTTCCCGTAACTGTTACCACATAATAGAGACAATATACATAGGCATTCAGTCCTCCGCATATCATAATGATCACCAATTCCATTCGATATGCCCTCAGATCAACTCCATACACAAGAGATAATATTGGTATTCCCAAAAGATACGCACCCACACATGCTGCAATCGTAAGTGCACCAATTAAAATCATCATTTTTTTCACAATGTCCGTAAACTCTTTTATATTTTCCCCTTCCCAATCTTTGGCAAGATCTGTAAGAAGTGGCCGGAATACAAAAAGGCTTAATAAATTGATCACAAATGCAGGCATAAATAAAATATTATAGCTGTTCTGAACTGTCTCATCGTAATATGTGTTAATCGCATATTTGGGTGCATTGTTCAGATAATTCATAATAAAAGATGACACAAACAATGGCCAGCATGCATTATAAATACCTAAAATCCCTCTCCATTCAAGATGCACCGGTGTTGGTTCAAAGTATTTTTTCATATGTAAATCATAAAACAGCATAATAACCAGTGACGTTAATGTAAGTGTCATAGCCGCATATAACAGGTTGTCTGTTAACCATAATATAATTGTGAATGTAATCGTTGAAATTCCGCTCCGCATTAACATCTCTTTTCCGGAAATATCAATGCGTTCTCTCTGTTGGAATAGTCCACTATATACATCTGCCACAGCCTCTACCATTCGATACCCCAGAATCCAAAACACGGTAAGTGCTTCTACTCCAGTATAACCATTTACAACAATATAGCCTATCATGCAGATCAGCATAATAATACAATTTAACATTCTGCTGGTAAAATATTGATTAAATGTAAATTTATTTTTTATATCCGTCGACTGAACTGGTCTGATTTCAAATCCACCGACAGAAAACAAAAGCTGCGCTGTAGAATACGCCAATGCAAAAAATCCACCCCTGCTCTCTCCGCTAATCCGGTTAACGATAATCAACAGAAGCATAGAGGAAAGTGAATTGCAAAGACTTCCAGCCATATTCCACATAAATTTCTTCTTTGCTGTTGTTTTCTTCATTTATTTCTGTTCCCTTTTTTCTTTCTCATCAATTGCAATCTTCTGTACTAATTCTTTTACTTTATTGTCCAATTTAGAAATGTCCATAGTGAGTTGAAAACATTTGACAAGTAATATAAATATAATCAAAAGAAATATGAAATTAGTTGTGGAATATACGCCTACCAACTCTGACATCCAATCTGCAATCTGTGGAAAAATACTAAACAAAACGAGCATTATCGCAAACAATGTCCAAAAAATAGAATACTCTATCTGTAATTTTTCCTGTTTTACTTTTTTGCACATATAAAGCAATGTAAAAACAGATACGATAATCAATGTAATTCGAAATGCTATCGACATTCTTTTCTCCTTTATCCTGTCTATTTTGTAAAATCCACTTTCTTTTTATTGCGAAAGTTCTGTATTAATAATATAGAGATCAACATTCTGGCCATATATTTTGCAGCATTAACGGCATTAAGATAACTTTGTCCGGCAATTCTTTCATCCATCTTTGCCTGTATTTCTGCCACTTTTGCTCCCATTTTAATCAAATACGATACTGTATCCGGTTCCGGTCCAAAATTTATGTTGTTTGCCAATACTTCTATTAATTTTTTATTATACATACGCATTCCAGATGTCGGATCCATGATTTTTGCACCTGAAGTAAGTCTGATCGCTGTGGTGATCAATCTGCTTCCAATCATCCTTGCTGTAGTCGGTTTCTTTTCTTCAACAAATCTGGATGCGATTACAATATCATTTCCTTCTTCTATTTTCCGGATCATTGCTGCAATATATTCCGGTCTGTGCTGTCCATCTGCATCAAACTGTACTGCGCAATCATATCCCTTTTGATATGCATATTTCATACCAGTCTGAAATCCACCTGCAAGTCCTAAATTTACCGGAAGATCTATAATATTGTAATGATTTGAATGGCATATCTCAGATGTTTTATCCATTGATCCATCATTAATCACCACATAATCATACTCTGGATAATTTTCCGTCAAATGCTTCACCACACGTTCTATATTGTCCTGTTCGTTGTATGCCGGAATGATGATCAATACTTTCATTCTTTCTCTCCATTCATGTCTTTTGCAATCTGCATAACCTTTTCAGCAGTGGCATCCCACGTGAAATATTTTACTAATCTATCATAACTTTTACATTCTGCCTGTGTTCGGTATGCATCATCTTCTATTACTTTTTCCAAATTTTTCTGAATTGATTCAACTGTATTATCTCTCATGATAATTCCATACTGTTCATCTACAAGTAACTCTTTCGCTCCCCCCTGATAGGTTGTTATCACAAAACACTTACATGCCACAGCCTCCAGGACAGAAGTTGGAAAACCTTCTGAATCCGATGGCAGGCAAAATATATCTGACGCATCCAAAATTTTAACAATATGTTCAAAATCAACTTGTCCGGTCAATATGATATACGGATCTGACATTTCTATCAATTCCTGATATAATATACCATCCCCTGCAATCATTAAATAAACCGGTATCTGTCCGTTTTTTATCCTGCTTATATTTATCTTTTTTACCGCTGATACAAGCTGTTTAATTCCTTTTTCCGGAATTAATCTGCCAGTAAAAGAAATTACTTTTGCTTCATTCGGAATCTCATATTCCTTCCGATAATCAATGTCAGACTCTTTTAAAATCCGCTGAAATTCTTCGATTTCAACCGCATTATATAGTGTTCCCTTTGATTTGATATGGAAATGTCCGCTCCACTCACAACAGGCTTCCGAAACTCCATAGTAATCATCACAATACTTTTTCAACAAAAATGTAAGGAAATGCTCATACCATCCCCCCACTGTGTCAAACAACTTATTATTCACACTCAGATGGGATGTTCCATGTTCTATTACAATGGATGGAATCCCCTTACTTTTAGCAAATTTCGCACCATATAATGAATGCAGATAGAATCTCGTATTAATAATCACAAGATCATATTGATTCCTCTCGATCAGTTTTTTTACTTTTTTAAATTCTTTGTTTCTTTTGAACACCGGATATCTTCCGCCTAATAAATCGTAACATGGCAGACGATAAATCTGGATTCCTTCTTGTATTTCATCTCCTGATAAATCACCCGTATTTGATGTTACTATAGTAACTTCGTTTCCTGCAGCGATCAATTTTCTGCTCAAATACAAAGTATAACGTTCTACACCACCAACATGCGGATAATACTGTGCAGAAAAAATGCAATAATGTTTTGACATTTTTTTCACCTGTTCAATTGCTCTAATGTATTTTTTCATTATGAATAATAAACTTTTTTAATATATAACATTAAAATTCTTGATGTCAATCCAAATCCTAATATACGATATACCCTATGAACCAGACGAACTGCCGGGTTTATATCATAAGTTAACAGATATGCATATTTTTTCATTATCTCACGATCATTTTTAATTTGCTCATTCTGTTCTATCAAGTATGCCTGTCCCATCCAGACTGCAAACGGATACGCTAAATACGCATAAAAAACTTTCCGATATTCTTGATCCAAATATTTTTCTGCATATTGGGTATATTCTATTATAATATTTTTCAGATCATTCACCATATAATATTTCATCTTCTGACTTGTCTGAGCTGTTTCATGGCCTTTGCGATACACATAAAATGGTTTATCATACCATTCAAACCGTTCTGCGTAAATCAGCATTCTGGCAATCCAGTCTGTATCTTCATTGCGGATTCCCTTTTTAAAATACAGATCATGTTCCCGTATCAAAGAGGTTTTTACAAGTTTTGTCCAAACTGTAACGCTAAGCATTCCAGCTTTTATCAGATTTTCCACTGCCTCTTTTCTTTTCTTTCCCGATACAAGTGTGCGATCAAAAGAAGACGGTTTTACAGTTCTATTTTTATCCTGCCAATACACCATGTTTGCGTGCATCACAACATCCGGTTCTGTCTCACTTATCACTTTTATGATATCACACAACGCATCTGGATCACTCCAATAATCATCATTGTCCATAAATGTGATGTAATCACCACTGGCTTTCTCCAATCCGACGTTTCTTGCATCTGATGTTCCACCGTTCTGTTTGTGAATCGTAACAATTCTATCATCTTTTTTGGCATATTCATCACATATCATCGGACTATCATCCGTAGATCCATCATCTACTAACAAAATTTCGAAATTGTGATACGTCTGCGCCAATATGCTTTCCACACATTGTTTCAAATATAAAGTTGAGTTGTATACCGGTATAATAATGCTTATTTTCATATCTTACTTAATATCTTTTTCTTTTAATTTTTGAAAAAATATCCCTTACTCTCCCAATCCATCCTCAATCGCTTCCACGATCGCTTTTAAAGCCTCTTCCTCATCTTCGCCCTCGCACATGAGTTCAATCTCATCTCCGGACTTGATACATGCACCTAACACGCTTAAGACACTTTTTGCGTTTGCGATATTATCGCGGTAGCGGAACGTGATATGTGATTTAAACTGCATTGCATCCTTACATAAAATTCCCGCAGGTCTCAAATGCAGTCCTGTCGGATTTTTTATTACTACTTTCTGACTAACCATGCTGTATTACCCTCCAAATTCCAGTCCCCTGATTTTTTACTCTGTATGCCGGTCTGGATTCCCCTGTCATAGTCAGACCAGCATTCTGGTCTTCTATAACATAATTCTTGTGATCAGTTCTGCCAGTTTCTTCGCCTCTTCATCAATCACTTTCTGGTCTTTTCCTTCGATCATGACACGCACCAGAGGCTCTGTTCCGGATGGGCGGATGAGAACCCTTCCCTCGCCCTTGAATTTTTTCTCAACATCTGCCACGGCATCTGCAATTTCCTGATATTCCATGAATTTTTCTTTTTTATGGTTTGGAACTTTTGCGTTGACAAGAGCCTGTGGGAGTACTTCCATAATCTCAGCAAGTTCTGACAACGGTTTTCCGGTATTGACCATAACTTCTAATAAATGCAGGGCACTTAATAATCCGTCACCGGTTGTATTATCGTCTAAGAAGATAACATGACCGGACTGCTCTCCTCCGATGTTATAGCCATTTTTTCTCATATTCTCAAGAACATAACGGTCGCCGACTTTTGTCTTTTCCACATGGATGCCCTCTTTCTGCCCCATAAGGGTAAATCCGAGGTTTGTCATGACTGTGACTACGATCGTATCTTTCTTCAAAGTTCCTTTGGACTTCATGTAGTTTCCACAGATTGCCATGATCTGATCGCCGTCCACAACATTTCCATGCTCATCCACCGCAAGCATACGGTCTGCATCACCGTCAAACGCAAGACCAACTGCTGCCTTTTCATATACAACACGCGCTTTCAGCTCATCCATATGAGTGGAGCCACAATTGGAATTGATGTTCGTACCATCCGGATCGGTGTGGATCGCGATAAGATCTGCTCCAAGATCTGTCAGTGCTTTGACAGATGTATAATGGGATGCACCTTCTGCGCAGTCTACAACAATTTTCATACCTTTAAGATCCACCGGAACACATTTTTCCATGAATTTCACGTATTCATCTCTCAGGTCAAAGCGGTAATCAATCTTTCCTACGCCGGAACCGATCGGAAGTACCACGTCTTTCATATTATTTTTGATCAGAGACTCAATCTCATCTTCCATCTCATCCGGAAGCTTGTAGCCCTCTCCATTGAAGAACTTGATCCCGTTAAATTCCATTGGATTGTGTGATGCGGAGATGACTACTCCAGCATCTACTTTGTGTTTTCTGGTGAGATATGCGATCGCAGGTGTCGGCATCACTCCGACAAATATTGCATTTGCGCCAACCGAACAGATACCTGCCATTAATGCGCTCGCTAACATTCCTCCTGAAATTCTCGTATCACATCCTACAATAATGGTTGCCTGATGCTCCTGCTCTTTTGTGAGCACGTAAGCTCCTGCCTGACCTAACTTTGTTGCCAGTTCAATTGTCAGTTCCGAGCCAGCCACACCACGGACGCCGTCTGTTCCAAACATTCTTGCCATATTACTGTTCCTCTCTTTGTTCCTATTTCAAATTTTTTAAATCTGCTAACGTTCACTTGTTTTCCTTACCGTTGAGGTACTCTCCAGTTCCTCATCTGTATTATCAGCAGAAGCTGATGTATCAGATGCGCTTTCAATGGTAACCGCGGCATAGGTATCCGCATAGCTGACCGTATTTGTATCCAATTCAAATGTAATCAGTACATTATGTGCACCCAGCTTTAAATCTGTCAGATCGATACTGCCGGAAATCGTCTTTTCGTCCAGCGCATCGATCACACTGCTTCTTCCTGACACTGTCAAGGCAATGTTGTCTTCCTCATACTGTACTTTTTCATCCGAACTCAGTCCGATCACCTGAAGATTCGTCACCGGGATCTGCAAAGTCTTTGTCTTTACTGCCTCCACCACAACTGTAACATCAATCTTGGAGTCTGAACTGATCACTAATGCAGTGCCTGAAGGAAGATATGTGGAAATGTCCACAGTCTTTTCAATATTTGAAGTTGCATCTGTAATATCTAACACTTCTTCCGGAATCGTGATCTTATTGATGGTATTTAAAATAGCCGCCTCGCCTTTAATACGTACTTTCTGTGGTGTATAGGTGATATTCCCTGCCTGGTATCCATCTGCCGGAGTTCCGGTTGTCAGGAATTCCAGTTCCACATCTTTCGTATTCAGGATTTGTGCACTGATATTGACTGTGCTCACACTCAGCGTAAGCTTTGTCGTATCCACAACCTCTCCCTGTGCATCATAAAATACAGGTGTCACACGGTCTGTGATATCCGTTGACATGCCATCTACATTAATAGTCGCCACAACGGTATCGATCTGATTTACCACAGAAGCCGGACCGGATACTTTCATAACATTCGCATCTGTGATCTCAACATCACCAAGCGCGCATCCCGACGCAACCGTACCGGTTGTGTTTGTCTTGATCGGGAACTGCTTTGAAGCAGAATCCTCCAGTTCAAGATCCAGATACAGATCTTTGCTGGTAATATTAATACTGCTGTTGTTACGGTTACAGGTCACGACAACCGGCACACGGTAAGTCCCTGTTTTCTCATCATATTCAATTTTCTGTGCATCCGCCGTTGCTGTAAAGTTCGCATTGGTAAGTGTATTATGCACAGAGCGTTTTGCATACACGCTGAACGTGATCGTATTCTTTCCATCCAGATAATCTGCCCATTTTCCCATGGAGGTGATATAAGATTTATTTTCCAGTGAGACACTGGTTGTGTAAGGTTTTGAGTTGCTCGGATCATCAATATTCACGACTACGATCCATAAAACAACAGCAAACAAAACAGCAAGGATTTTAAGGCCAAAGTTATTCATTACTCTCTTTCCGAATTTTTGTAACATCTTTCAGCCTCCTTCTCCATGATTTCACTTTCGAAGTGTCCTGCTCACGTTTCTGAATGTAAGCCAGTTTATTTTTTAAGAATTCTGCATCTACATTCCGGTAAAGTTCACCGTCCAGTGCAATGGATACTTTTCCGGTTTCCTCCGATACTACAATTGTGAGTGAATCGCTCACCTCACTGATACCGACTGCCGCACGGTGTCTTGTTCCAAGGTCTTTGCTCAGGCTTAAGGAGTCCGTCAGTGGAAGATAGCAGGTGGCAGAAACAACTCTGTCTCCCCTCACAATGACTGCTCCATCATGCAGCGGTGTGTTTTTTTCAAAAATATTGATCAGAAGCTGGCTGGTCAGGATACCATCTACGGCAATCCCTGTCCTCTCATACTCCGTCAGAACGATTTCATCTTCCACTACGATGAGTGCTCCTGTTTTTACTTTTCCCATCTCATAGCAGGCTTTCACCAGCTCTGTGATAGTCTTGTCGGAAAACTTTCCATTCTCCACTTTGTTGAAATCAAAATTAAAAAGATTTACCAAAATGTTCTTCCGTCCGAGATTTTCCAGTGCCTTGCGCATCTCCGGCTGGAAGATCACGACCACAGCGATCATTGCCACGTTAAACAGTTTGTCGGCGATCCAGACGATCGTATTCATTTCAAACAAAACTGCAAGCAAAACAAAGGCAAGGATCACAAGGATTCCACGGAGAAGCATCCACGCTCTCGTATCTTTGATCCAAACCAGCATATAATAGATCAGAACTGAAATGATAATGATCTCTATAATATCTGTGAGGGACATCTGAAGCGTCAGGTAAGACACCGCTTTTTCCCAAAACGTCCGCAATATTACGCCTAAATTCTGCACCGGATTCACTTCCTTTTAATCTAATAAATTTTCGTCTATGTCCATCTCTTCTGCAAATTTCTTCTTGTTCAAACGTTCCTTCTCGTTTTTGCCGTTAAAACGTTTGATCTGTTTATCCTTCTCTGTCACCAGAGACTTTGGAACTGCTTTTACATAATAATAGTAATCATCATCCTCGAACTGGAGTCGTTCCGTTCTGGAGTAATCCAGATTAAAAAACAGAAACTGGATGATCATGGCGATCACACCGGAGATCACGCTTCCAATGATCACACCGGCAATTTTGTCTGAAATCCCAAGTAAAATGTATCCTGCTGTCAGTCCAATCGCTTCAAATAAAATACCGGATGCCCATGCAACCGTCCATGAATGCTCAATGTCAAGCTTTCTCACCACATAGACAATGAGTGTCGTAATGATAAAAATGCCAAGAACAAGGTACATCTCTTTATTTCCAATCAGCTGGTTCAATGCCACTACTACTTTTGATACCGAAGAATCCGTCTCTTCCGCTGCATCGCTCAATGCGCTTGCATTCTCGCTCACTCCATGGATAAAGAAATAGATCACCGTACCGCAGGCAACAGACACTACAGAATACGCCTCACTCAGCAGACCGGAGCCAACCGGTACCGCATAAGGAATATGCAGCTTAAAGCAGACCGGTGTCAGAACCGCATTGATACCACTCTTTGGGGAAAAACGGAAATAAATAAAATAGATGATTGCAAACATGAGAAGTCCTACCAGACATACCTCAATGGATAATGCGTACAGATCCGCCAAAACGACCAACGCAGCAATTGCGATCAGTCCATTGACCGGAAGCATGGAACACACAAGTGCAAGAATGACTGCAACCGGAGTCTTGCTGACCAGTTTCATATATCCAATACTGTTGTTGATCACAAGGAATGTAAACAATGCAAGTACAAACCGGATCGCCGGTTTCACATATATTTCATTTTTTCCGTAAAAACGGATCAGTTTCTCTTTCAATTCTAATAAGGTTGTCATTTTAGCCTCCCGCCGTTTGTTTTACTCCTGATTTTCCTGCCCCCCGGCAGCGTTCAGTGATTATTCCCAGTCTTTATTCTCAGACATTTTCAGCTTGTCTTCCCTCTCGTATAACTGATTCAGCTTCTTCAGATTGCCATAATACTTCTTTACCTCACGGCGTCCCTTTGTATATCTTCTATTATAAACAAAATACGTGATCGCCATGTAAGCAATCATAAACACAATATACTTTACCAGCACGGATGTCAGCAGTTCCTGAATATCCATTGCATTCAGATTCTCCATTAACTGGTTCATGGAATAAATGCCCCATGTCACAAGGATCAGCGCAAAGCCAATCGTTCCTGACACAAAGCTTCCAAGCATACGCAGCGAAACATAATCTTTTCTTGCATACTGTGTCATCGGCTTACATTCTTTTCCCTGATTGGTGTCAAATATCGCCATTTTTATCATATGATGTAAACGTTCTTCGTTAACCATGCAGATTTCCTTCCTGTCTGTCACACAATGTATCTACTATAAAATAAACCCATCTCATTTTCTGAAAAAGTACATTCTTCACGCAATTATGCATTCTTATTCATCATTATAACACAGTAGGCGGTATTTTCAAACAAAAAAAAGCAGATGCGACCTTTCTACGTTTCTATCTATATAAATAACGTAGCTATGCGCCCTGCTTTTTTATAAATTCTGTCCTTATTTTCAGATATGTGACATTCTGTTCCCGGTTCTATCTCAGGAATCTCATCTTATCCCCTTCATCACGCTCTCCGCCCGATCTCTGCTGCATTGGACGTGGTCTGTTCAAAGCACTCCGCAGATTATTTGCCATAGCAGCTTTACACTTGTCACAGAAGCGTCCGCTTGTGATCGGTCTGCCACAGTGTTCACACAACACACCATCTAAAGAAGCTTCCGAGAGGATCAGTCTCTCCTCTTTCACCCACTGTTTGATCTGTTTCACAGAAACATCCATATCCTCTGCCACCTGACTGATGGATGCCTGTGGATGTTCACCGATATAATCTTTCACGCTGCTAAATTTCTTCTCAAGCTTTGCCCTGCATTCAGGGCAAAGCTGTGCGCCACTCATATAATTAAAGAGTTTTCCACAGCCCTTACAATTTCTTACATCCATAGCATATTCCTCCTAAAATCCCTCGCCGATACTGATACATAGGAAATAAATCTCATCCACCCCTGCCTGCAAAAGTACCTCTGCCACTGCATCGATCGTGCTTCCCGTCGTATAGATATCATCTACAATTAATATTTTCCTATATTTTACTATATTTGGTACTAACTGGAAAGCTTTTTTTAGATTTATCTTCCGTTCGACATCATTTAATTCTTTTTGCGGCGTGGTATTCCGGATTCGTTTTACCATGCGCTTTTCCACCGGAAGATTCATTTTTTCTCCCAGAGTCCGCGCAAATACGGCTGCCTGATTATACCCTCTCCCCTTTTCCTTCAAACGGTACATGGGAACGGGTACAATTGCTTCGATCTGTTTTCTCCGGATCCAGTCTCCATAGATGCGCACTGCTTCTTTCGCATAAAAATCTGCATATTCGCGTTTATTACTATATTTAAAACGGTACATGGACTGGCGGATTTCTCCCTGATAAACAAAAACCGCTTTTCCCTGGGAAAAATAGTGTTTTTTCCTCATGCAGTCTGTGCAGTATTCCCTCCTCTGGTCTTCTAATGGCTTGCCACATTTTTTGCAGGACGGTTCCCCGATACAGATCACTTTCTTCCGGCAGTCTTCACAGGTATCTTTCCCAACATATATCACCTCATCACAGACAGGGCATCTTGGAGGAAATACAATGTTGGATAACCCCTCTTTTATTTTCATAAAATCCTTTCTAAAAATCTCTCCGGTTTCCATCCTAACACTTTTCTGCCCTGCATACTATAAAGGTTTTCTTAAGATTTTAAATCTTTTTCTTATGATCCTCACCGAAAAAATGAGTGTCCTTTACACATTTTTTCTCAAATTCCGGTTGACGAATCCTGTATGAGTGATTATAATTCAATCATCAAAAGTATTAATGCTTTAAAGCATTAAAGGCTATGATCAATGATAAGGAGAATGAATATGAAAAAGATGAACAAAATACTCTCTGTCATGATGGCAGCTGCAATGACAGTTTCCATGACAGCATGCGGCGGCGATACAGCCTCCGACAATACCTCTGCATCTGCTGACAATTCAGCAGCAACAACAGAATCCGCTGCAGCAGGCAGTACCGATGGTCAGAAATATACGATCGGTATTTTACAGCAGTTAGAGCACCCTGCTCTTGACGCTGCTTCCCAGGGCTTTGAGGATGCACTGACAGAGCTGCTCGGTGCAGATAATGTAACATTTGACCTTCAGAACGCACAGGGCGAGCAGGCAAACTGTGCTACCATTGCAAATAATTTTGTTGCCGGCAACTATGACCTGATCCTTGCAAACGCAACCACTGCTTTACAGTGTTCTGCCGCTGCTACAAGCACGATCCCGATCCTTGGAACTTCTGTCACAGATTATGCAACTGCCCTTGAGATCGACGACTGGACAGGTTCTACCGGAAGAAATATCTCCGGAACTTCCGATCTTGCTCCTTTAGATGAACAGGAAGCCATGATCAAAGAATTATTCCCGGATGTAAAAACAGTCGGTATCCTTTACTGTTCCGCAGAGCCAAACTCCAAGTATCAGGCTACCCAGATCGAGGCTGCTTTAGATGCTGACGGCATTGCGTACAAAGAATATACTGCTTCTGATTCCAATGATATCACCTCTGTGGTACAGACAGCAGTTTCAGAAGTAGATGTTATTTATATTCCAACAGACAACACAATGGCAAACAACACGGAAACCATCAATAACATCGCTCTTCCGGCAGGTATTCCGATCATTGCCGGTGAGGAAGGCATCTGTTCCGGATGTGGTGTTGCAACGCTTTCTATCAGCTACTATGATATCGGATACACAGCAGGCCAGATGGCTTATGATATCCTTGTAAACGGTGCTGATATCACAACGATGGAGATCAAGACTGCACCACAGGTAACAAAAGAGTACAATGCAGATATTTGTTCCCAGCTTGGAATCACACCTCCTGATGATTATGTTGCAATTGAAACAGAATAATCTTTCATCAATGCAACAAGTTAAAGCTTTAAATCGTTTTAGTATTATGTTATAATATGCCTGCGGTATTTCGTCTCAACAAATACCGCAGGTATTTTATGCTGTGGGTATTTTGTTCTGCAAGCAATTGATTTCATGAATATTATTTTATATTTGTAGATAATTTTTGCACCAAATAGTTCCGCACAGGCATTTTATAAAAAAATAAGGAGAGATTTCTTATGACGATGATGTTAACAACTTATTTAGCTTCCCTGAGCCCGCTGGCATTGCTCCGTTCCCTGCCGGGCGCATGCGCACAGGGACTCATCTGGGGACTCCTTGCACTTGGAGTCTACATTACTTACAAATTGTTGGATTTTGCCGATCTGACCGTTGACGGTTCCATGGCGACCGGAGGTGCAGTCGCCGTTATGCTGATCCGCGCAGGCATGAACCCATGGCTTGCTCTTATCTTTGCTTTTCTTGCAGGAATGGCCGCCGGATTTATCACCGGAATGTTACATACCGCACTTGGGATCCCGGGAATCCTTGCAAGTATCCTGACGCAGATTTCACTTTACTCTATCAACTTAAATATTCTCGGAAGCTCCAATCAGGCAGTCAGCGTTGACAAATACAGCCTTGTTGTGTCACTCCGTTATATTTCGGACTCAACTGCAAGCAAAATCCGTATGTTTACGACCTGTATCCTCTTCTGCGTTGTACTCGTTGCCATTCTCTACTGGTATTTCGGAACAGAGCAGGGACATGCAATCCGTGCAACCGGCTGTAACCGGCAGATGGCAAGAGCGCAGGGAATCAACACTGATTTTCATACCGTACTTGCACTGATGATCTCTAACGGTCTTGTAGGACTTTCCGGTGGACTTTACGCCCAGTATCAGGGAGCAGCGGATGTCAATATGGGACGTGGTGCGATCGTTATCGGACTTGCTGCTGTTATCATTGGCGATGTCCTCTTTGGAAAAATGTGTGCCGGCAAAAAAATTGCATTTGCTTACACACTGCTCTCCGTCATTGCCGGAGCTATCCTGTACTACCTTGTTTTAAGTGTTGTTTTATGGTTGAAATTCCCATCCGACGACCTGAAATTATTCTCTGCAATTGTAGTAGCTATCTTCCTTTCAATCCCGTATCTGAAAGCGAAACATAGCAGGAAAGGAGTGGCAAAATAATGGCTGAAATGTTAAAAATCGATCATATCTGCAAAACATTTAACGCTGGTACGATCAATGAAAAAGTTGCTTTAAACGGAGTTGATCTGACATTAGAAGATGGCGATTTTGTCACTGTTATCGGTGGTAACGGTGCTGGAAAATCCACAACTTTAAACGCTGTCGCAGGTGTCTGGCCAGTGGATTCCGGTAAAATTTTTATTGGCGGTGATGATGTCACAAAATTATCCGAATACAAACGCGCCAAATATTTAGGCCGTGTCTTCCAGGATCCTATGACCGGAACTGCAACCACCATGTCCATCGAGGAAAATATGGCAATTGCAGCCCGCCGTGGCAGAAAGCGTGGGTTAAGCTGGGGAATCACGAAGGCAGAACGCGACACCTACCGGGAAATGTTAAAAACATTGGATTTAGGTCTTGAAGATCGTCTTACCAGCAAAGTCGGGCTGCTTTCCGGTGGACAGCGTCAGGCAATCACACTGTTGATGGCTTCCATCCAGAAACCAAAACTTTTACTGTTAGATGAACACACCGCTGCCCTTGATCCGAAAACGGCCGCAAAAGTACTTGAGATTTCCGACAAGATCATCTCCGACAATCATCTGACCGCTATGATGGTAACACACAATATGAAGGATGCTATTGTGCACGGAAATCGCCTGATCATGATGCACGAAGGAAAAGTTATCTTAAATATTTCCGGGGAAGAAAAGAAGAAACTGACGGTTGAAGATCTGCTACACCAGTTTGAAAAAGTCAGCGGGCAGGAATTTGCAAACGACAAGGCCTTGTTATCATAACCGGAGTTTAACGGACGTAGTGTTGCAGATTCTGTGGTGCTTTCTCAGGGCTTGAAGGGCAGATATAAGCGTCCTCTCGCAAGTCGTGATTTTATAGGTTTATGAAAAGAA